>Ga0255048_10000329_pt1 | contig 37192 bp, 56 predicted proteins | sample JV7_2_2_MG_FD_183619 | JGI IMG/M metagenome (GOLD analysis project Ga0255048, IMG submission 183619) | Seawater microbial communities from Jervis Inlet, British Columbia, Canada - JV7_2_2 | ecosystem: Environmental > Aquatic > Marine > Inlet | place: Canada: British Columbia | collected 2016-10-06
ACATCCAACCCATCGAACAAGAGCCTGAGTTGACAGAGCTTGAACAAGCAAACTACCTTCTAGGTCTAGCTCGTAATGTAGCTAAATGCTGGCTTATAGATGAGCCGAACATGATTCTCCCTCAAACATTTTTAGATAGGACATCTTATTTAGAGGTAGGTGCAAGCCTCAAGGATGGTGCAGAGTGAAGTGGTCAAGATGGTGGAGCATATTCTCAGAACCTTACACGTTCACACAACACCAAGAGGAGGCACATGACTACGCAATAAAGTCAACCATTGTCGTGGTTCTTTGGTTACTAGGGTGTCTTGGAATCATTGTTGTAACAGCTTGGATCTGCTCATGACCAACGAAGAACTAAACAAACTAATGGGTTTAGAGGTAATGAAGTGGACGATAGATGACTTCTACGATTACCCAATGTTTCATGAAAACAATGAGGATCACTGGAACCCCACCGAGGACATGAATCAGGCGATGATGTGCCTAAAGAAACACTTCGGAGAGATTAGCTCAGACACAATAGATCCATTCTTAGAACACTTAATAGGTGGTGAACAGAAAATGGATGTCTTGACTAAATATGGTGTAGGTCGTGTGGCTGTCACAATGATGATGAATCCAGAGGAAATCTGCAAGTGTATAGCTAAAGCGATTGGAGAATCAGATGAGTGAACCAACAGACGAAATAGCAATAAGAGCAACTAGACGATTGTATAAAGGGCAAGATAATCTTATGGCACAAGATTTAGCAGAACGATTAGAACAAGCCAACGCCAAGATTGATGAAGTGATATGGGACTACTATAACCAAAGGAAGGTTATAACTAAATGGATGAATCGGGCTGAATCAGAAGAATGTAAAAAGTACCAAACTCTAGAGGATCTTGACAAAGCCAACGACCAAAACAAGATCATGCGTGAGACGTTGAGAGGCGTCTTTGAGAACGGATGCTCAGTCCACGACTTTGACGTAGGTGAAGCCCTAAACCAAACAGGAGAATCAGATGAGTAAGCCCTCCAACGAGGAGCTGATCGAGCAATGGAAGACCACTCCAGCTCAGGCCAACAGCAATGAATGGTTCATCGAGGAGTTCATTAGACGCCTCAGAGACGCCGTAAGCGAACAGGACCGCATTGTGAGGGACTGCTACAAAGAGATGAAGGTCCAGCTAGATGCCAAGGACGCCGTTATTAGAGAGCTTAGAGGAGAAGACAGTGAGTGAGATCACTCATCTACCATCAGTCCTCAATATGCCAGAGAAGCTACTCCCAGTCATCAAGGACATGAACAAGTACCGCTACTTCTTAATCGAAGGTGGCCGAGGTGGAGGCAAGACACATGGCATTTCTCGCATAGTTTCCTACATTGCAGAGAAGAGATCGGTCCGAGTATTTTGTGGAAGAGAGACCCAGAACACCATTGAGGAATCTGTTTACACTGTATTCGGTGATGTCATCAGGGATTACCAGCTCAATTACTCAGTCTTTAAGGACCGCATCACACACAGGACAACCCAGTCCACGATCCGATTCAAGGGATTCAAAGAGCAAGGGTCCGTCAATATCAAGGGAATGGAGGGAGTTGACATCCTCTGGATCGACGAGGCTCAGGCAATCAGCAAGAATACTCTGGACGTAATCATCCCCACCATTCGTAAAGAGAATGCCAAGGTGATCTTCACCATGAACAGGCATCACCGGAATGACCCAGTATTCAAGGAGTTCGCCAGTCGTGAGGATTGTCTCCACATCAAGCTGAACTATTACGATAACCCCTTCATATCAAAGGCTTTACTGACAGAAGCAGAGAACTGTAAGGCTGAGAGACCAGACGATTACCGGCATATCTGGCTCGGTGAACCAATGGCCGACGCTGATAACTGTTTATTCAATGAGGTGGCTCTGGAGGAGACCTTGACCAGAACTTTCCCGCATGATCCAACCAAGTATAACGGCACGATACTGGGTGGAGATGTGGCCAGATTCGGAGCCAATTACTCGGCAGCCATCATATTGAGACAGGTAGGACCCAAACACTGGGAGGAGTTTTCCCTTGAGAGATGGAAGAGATACGACACAGTTTATACCTCTGGAAAGTTTGCAGAGATCATCCACCGTGAGAACCCAGACTATGCTGTTATTGATGGAGATGGCCTTGGTGGTGGAGTTGTTGACATCCTTCGTGAACAGCGAAAGCCCATCGTTGAGTTCCGTGGTGGCCTTGTTGAAGGTATAGACAAATCGACGTACAAGAACTGGAGAACCTACGGTTATCTCACTTTAGAGAAGCTAGTGAACAATGGCTGGCTTAGATTGAAGTCTGAGTTTATAATTGAACAGCTCAAAGAGATCAGATACAGGTATGATAACACCAATAGAAAGTACATAATACCCAAAGAGCAACTTATAGAGGAAGCTCGGAGGCGTGGTCGCAAGTACGAATCACCCGACGAGGCAGATGCTTTGATGATGGCGGCGACACAGATCGCAGCAGTAGAGAAGGAACAGGCGAATATGTATACATCCTCCAGAGGTCGGGTCCGAGGTGGAACACAGACATACGCCAAAGAAGATAGGTTAATCTAATGGCAGCATTCACAACAATGGTTCTCACAGCCGCAGCTATGAAAGACAAGAAGGACAAAGAGAAGAAGCAGAAACAGCAGATGCGTGGTCATCAAAGTAAGCTATCTTCTGAGCAAGCCCACAAGGCAGCCCAAGAAAGAAAAGACCAACACTACGAAGACCAGAAGAACAGGGCTAAGAAATCGGCCTCTATGTCTGGTGGAGCTGTCAATGAGATGGCCGCATCGGTCAGCGCAACCGGAGCCACTGGTGTAGCCGGTCAAGCCAACACAGTCAAGAAAACACTTACAGGACAATAAGGGGGAATCATGGCAGCATATACATCTATGATTTTAATGGTCGGCGGCGCTATGCAAGGCCAGAAGAAGACCAAAGAAGCAGCTAAGAAAGCTCGTAAAGGAGCTATGTACCAGACTGAACAGGCTAAAAAGAAAGCTCAGGAAGAAGCCAACCAACTGGCCCAACAGTCCGAGGAACAGAGAGACAAGCGCAAGAGAGCCATCGCTCGTAATGAAACAACATTCACCAACCCGCTTGGAACTGCCGAAGAAGCCGAGATCACCAAGAACACCCTCTTAGGAGAGTAATGGAGATCGAGAAGTACGCAGTAGAACACAGGGATGAGGTGCTTGAACTTATTAAGCAGTTCCATGAGAACTCCCTCGGAGACTATGGCTTTGAGGTCGAGGACGATTTTATATTGAAGTACGAGGAAACCCACGGAGACACGACCTTTGTAATGCTTGAGGGCGACAAAGTAATCGGCATCTTAGGCGGTCTGGTGGTCACTCATCCAATGGCAGAAGAAAAGGTTTACCAAGAATCTATCTGGTATGTGGAAGAGAAGCGCAGAAAGCATGGCATTCGATTGTTTAAGCACCTAGAGTTATGGTGCAAGGATCAGGGGATCAAGCACATTGTCATGGCTTTTATGCACAATTCTATGAGCGATAGGCTACTTGAGTTCTACAAGCGAATGGGATACAAACCGATGGAAACCCATCTAATTAAGGAGTTACGATAATGGCCAAAGATGCAATGACAATCATCAAAGAAGGCGCAGCAGCCAAGTCCCAGAGAACAACCATTGAGAGCTACTGGCAAACCCTTCACGACTATTACGACATTGAACAGGATGATGTGAACAGATCATATTCAACAGGGTCCGAGCTTACTGTCACCCAGCTATTCGACACATTCTCACTGGATGCCGCTGACACGCTGGCGTCTGGTCTTATGAATTACATGACCCCCCCAGCTTCCAGATGGTTCTCATTCAGGACCAAAGACCCCTTGAAGATGGAGAAGAAGAAGGTCCTTCACTATCTCAAGGACGTTGAATCCGAGGTAGCTCACACCCTGAACAAGTCAAACTTCTATGATGTTAAGCCAGACTTCTATAAGAAATCCGGTGTATACGGTACATCCATCCTCTTCCAAGAGGAGGACCCTTTTGACGTTACCCGCTTTTACTCCATGCCCATGAAGTCGTGTTCTATTAAAGAGGACGCCAGAGGCCGAGTAGTTGAGTATTTCATTGAGTTCGAGTACACAGCAACGCAAGCCGTCACTCGTTTTGGTCCAGATAAGGTGCATCCAGAAGTTCTTAAAGAACACATGGGAGGCAAGGGAGACGAGAAGAAGTCCACTTACACCCTTTACATTGGACCCAACTGGCACAGGAATCCTCAAGCACTTGATAGTGGTAACAAAATGTGGATCTCCCAGTGGGTAGACAACCAGCACAAATTAGAGCTGGACCGTGGTGGATTCGATGAGCTTCCGGCAATGTGCCACCGCTTCTATAAGAGATCGAATGAGGCTTGGGGATTCAGCCCAGCCATGAGAGCTTTGACAGATGTAAGGATTCTGAACGCTAAGGCCAAGACACAACTCAGGGCCGAGATGAAGATGACAGATCCAGCCGTGGCAATGCCAGACAATGCTTTCCTCATGCCTTACAACGGAAACCCCAGAGGCACGAACTATTACCAGCAAGGCAAGTTATCCAAAGATGACATCTTCCCCATTGGTAACTATGGCAACCCCAACATCGGTAAAGAATCAATGATGTACTCACAAGAGCGCATCAGGTCCCATATGTTTACGGACGTATTCTTGATGTTCCAGAACCTTGATAAGCAGATGAACAACCCAGAGGTGCATGAGAGAATCGCCGAGAAGATGACACTATTAGGCCCAGCCGTTGGTCGTTATCTTTCAGCCGTTCTTGACCCCACCCTAGAGAGAACAATCGGCATCCTTGAACGTAGAGGTATGCTGCCAGAGAGACCCCAAGAGCTTATTGATGATCCCACTTATGAGATCGAATATATGTCCACACTTGCCAAAGCCCAACGTAATGGAGAACTTCAATCACTCCAGAACGCCATGACAATGGTAGGCCAGATGGCTCAGTTCTCTCCCGATGTGCTTGATAAGATCGACGCCGACAAGGCTGTTGACATTGTGTTCGGAATTACCGGCGCACCCATCCATATGTTGAGAGACGACGATGAGGTCCAGAGCATTCGAGGAGCCAGAGAACAAGCCGCAGCCCAGCAGCAAGAAGCTGAGATGATGGGAGCTGGAGCCGACATTGCTGTCAAGGCAACTCAGGCTAGTGTTAATGCAGCCCAAGCCGGTGCAATGTGAACATAGACCAAGCCAAAGATATTAAACTGGCCGTCCAACGTCTCCTTGAGACTGAGGAGGGCAAACTCTTTATGGAGTTAATGGAGGCATCTTGTGGTAAATATCAGCCACAGTATGATCCATCCAGCGCCACTTCCATCACACTGGCGGCTGGCCGTAAGGAGTTCTTATCCACGATTTACAATCTACACAGATTGAATCCACAACAGATAGTTGAAACCTATCTCAACCACTAGAAAGGAACATTATGGAAGCTGATACTCAAGACCAGAACACTGATACTCTTGACCAGCAAGAGCAGACCCCAGCAGCGGAGGCAAGATGGCAAGATTCATTAAGCACCGAACTAAGAGATAACCAAACTCTAGGAAAATACACATCAGCCGAGGAAGCCCATAAGGGTCACTTAGAGCTGCAAAAGACACTAGGCTCAGACCGAGTGGCATGGCCCAAAGACGCCAATGACCTCGATGGCTGGGGAGAAGTTGACAAGCGCCGTGGCGTCCCAGAGACAGCAGACGGCTACAACTTAGAAGCTGTCAAAGCCCCAGAAGGATTGGGTGTTGAAACCCTTGACCGCTTTGCCTTTCAAGAGAAGATGAAGTCAGTCAACGCATCACCGGCCCAAGCTAATGCAATGTGGAAAGACTACACCGACATGATTACAGGTAGCGTGGAACAGGCAGCAGCCCAGTTTCAAGGCGAAGTCGAATCCGCTAAGAACACAATGATGCAAGAGTGGGGAGAAGCCTACGAAACCAAGATCCAACGTGGTCAGGATGTCATAGACACATTCAGTAAGGACCAAGATCAAGCCGACAGATTGACGGCTGGTTTGGCTAAAGATCCATTCGGTATGCAGTTCCTCGCCAAAATTGGTGACATGATGGCTGAATCGAATATTGGAGGCTTTCAAGATAAGAAGACCTTTACATATACACCGGATGAGGCTAGAGTTGAGCTTGACAAGATCAAAGCCAGCTCAGATTATCGAAGCGACGATGATCGTGTCAGAAAACCTTTAGTCGACAGAGCGAATGAGCTTATGAAGATTATGAACGTGGGAGCGCAACAAAGGCCATTAGGCTTTTAGATCCCTTGAGAGAAGCAGATACCTCCACTGGAGCCTGTAAAAAATAGTGGTTACTAAGACAGCCCTTTATAGGACACCTGTATTACAACCTTGGAATAGTTGTTTACTTAAATAGGAGGACGGTATCATGCCAGATACTAACAACGTAATTTACGCACAGCAGTATAGTGAGAACATTATGCAGCTTGCACAGCAGGGCGCATCCAAGTTATGGGGCGCTGCTTACCAGAAGACTAATGTCCGTGGTAAGAACTTTTTTCAGGACCAAATCGGTCAATGGACAATGAGCAAGAAGGTCGGCAGAAACTCTGCTACACCTAGCTCTGATCCAGCACTCGCTCGTCGTATGGCCGTAATGGAAGCATACAACGACAACGTGATGCTTGACCGTTCTGATGAGCTTAAAGTAATCAGTGACCCACGGAGTTCGTACTCTATGGCCGCTGGTAAAGCTATTGGCCGTCAGATCGACGACGTTGCTATTGCTGCCCTCGGTGGTAATGCATTCGCCGGAGAATCAGGAGGCACATCAGTTCCGCTTCCTTCTGGTCAGATCATCGTCAATGGCGGTACTGGCTTGACCTTTGCCAAGGTTAATCAGGCACAGAGAACCCTTAACGACAATGATGTTGAAGAGGCAGATCGTATCTTTGTTTGCAGCCCAGCTGGAATCGAAGACCTCATGGCTGAGGACAAAGCCACAAGCTCAGACTATAACACTCTGAAAGCTATCCAGTCTGGTCAGTTCGCTGGCAACACTTGGATGGGCTTCCAGTGGATTATGTCTACTCGCTTGGATGTTGCAGCTAACATCCGTGAGTGCTTTGCTTATCACAAAGATGGATTATGCCTCGGCTTGCCCGAAGGTCCATTCGTCAGAACTGATGAACGTGCAGACCTGTCATACGCATGGCAGATTTATTATGAATTGAACATCGGCGCTACTCGTCTTGAAGAGGATCGTGTTGTTCGTGTTGACATTGACGAAAGCTAAAGGAGGCTATTATGAGCGCAGTCAAAGGCGTAAACGTAACTAAGTATGACGCTGGAGGACAAGGCGACAATGCAGTAGACCAAGGTTTGGTCAATGCTCGTCCCGAAGTCTGGACAGACACATACGAAGCGGCTGCTTTAACCGCAGCTTCTACCATTGATGTAGCCAAGCTCCCAGCTGGAGCCAAAGTCCATAGTGTTGAAATGTTTTTCGACGCATTGGGTGCTTCGTCAACTATTGCTATTGGTGATAGCGATTCAACAGCTCGCTACTTAGCGGCCACTTCGACTGCTGCCGCTGGTAGCGCCAAGTCGAATAAGGTCGACGGTGTTGGCTATGAAGTCGGTACCGCTGATGGTGACGATGTGATTCAGCTATTAACCGCTGGTGCTTCCATTACTGGAACTATCAAAGTGGTTACTACTTTCACACGATAGACGCATATCAGGGAGGGGCTTCGGCCTCTCCCATTTCTTTACTTCAATAAGAGGGGCTTAAATTGACAATAGGTTTAGTCGATGATGGAGACTTAAAGTTTCCAAACAACCCACCAACACAAACTTGGGAAGGTATTCTGGGCCGAGGGCGTGTAGCTCTTAGTGATTCAGCCGGAAACAACATCACAAGTACAGGCGGCGCTCTCGATATAGTTATCCAGAACGTATCCTTAGCAGTAATTGGTCCACTAACAGATGCCGAACTCAGGGCCACTCCTGTTAGTGTTGTGAACAGTTCTACAGCCCAAGAGGTAATAGAAGCTGTCGACGTTGTAACGTCCTTCACATGGCTTGATTTCGGCTTAGTAACGGAGAGGCTTGGGGTCCTTACCTATGTCTCGGCTGGAGTGGGCAACACTGTGACAGACACATACGCATACACATTCTTATCTCCAAACTACCGGCTCGACGGAATTACTAGGGTGGTGACTTAATGCCACAGCTTGATCTGACAACTCCATTCCTATGTTGCGAGGACACTCACACAGTCACAGCCTTTGAGGTGGAATCTTATATCCATTCCCCAAGTGCAGGATTGTTCGGAGTATCGCCACCGACATTAGATGTGAAAGTAATTGCAGTCACTCAATGCGGTGATGGAAGAATTAGGAAAGCCTTTAGAATTTATGACGCTGACTTGATTGATGCAGGATTCACAGCAGGATTCACAGACCAATGGCTACTTGAAAACATAGTGAATGAAAAGTTTGCAGGAGTTTACAATGCCGAGTAGAGAAGTCCTAGACTTTAAGTCAGTAATCACAGCGGCTCAAGCTGTTAAAGATTCAACTCAAACTGGTGCTGCTTTTAATATTGTTTATGTTGATGCGGGTAATTTAGGCTCTGCAAATCTTGGCACTTTGGCTGATCCATTTAATAATGCTGCGACTGCCTTACAAGATGCGGAGACAGCTTGTGCGGTGAATGTACCGAGCGTTGTTTTTATAAAGCGTTCAGATGCGGCGGCAGGGTTTGGATTTCTCACAACTTACACCGAATCAATTGTCTCATCGAAGCCTATCTTTTGGCAAGCAGTCGGTGATGTTTGGTGGAAGCCTGTTGATGGAAGCGTAACAGCTTTGGCAGAGGATAAAATTTGCCTTCATGTCAACGGAGCAACTGTTGGAGCGTGGGGCGTGGCGGGTGTTACGTTTTGGGGTGGAATTGCAGGGAGTGATTATAGAAAAGGGCGTTGCATCGCTGTCGCTGTCGATGAGTATTTTACAACTGGTTCATCTGAGATGTATAGTAAAGCAGGACAGATGTACCTTCTGCAAAATATCTTCTTTGCTATAACTTGCCTGATCTACGGCTCACCTTCTTTGGGTCTAGTTGGAACTCTCACTGGTGGAGCTTCAAAAGCATGGTTCGTTGAAGAAAATTTATTTTTACTTGGATCGGTTTCATACCTAGATCCACCTGATCCTTTAGCAGTGCCACCATCTCCTGAGATTTACAACTACACTCAATCTTTATATGCGGGTGGTTTAGTGATTGGTGGTGAATCACTGGTTCAAGTTCGCAATAATATCTTTCAAGTATTCAATGGCGATACTGCTAAAGACGTTCCTGTCAAGGGAAACATTGAAGCCTTTGATGCAGGGCTTTTCACTGTTGATATAGACACAACTGATGTGACAATCGGAACAATGGCAGATGCTAGTATTGAGATGTCGATTTACTTTACAGGTTCAGGTAAGACAAAAGGTTCTTGGATTATCACCAATGTTGCAGGGCCTGTTGGAACTGTTTACACATTGACCTTGCAACCTTGCCGAGCGAAACAAGCGGAGACATTGACAGGTATCTCTGCCACTGAGGGCTTCGTGCTTGGGTATAGGAACAATGGCATTATTAGAAATTACGGACAGATCAATTTAGGCGGTGTTTATTCTGAGGGTTTTATAAATGGCTACTTAAATCCTATTGACTTAACTGGTAATACAATTGTGCTTGAACAGGACGGCTATGTTTTCGATGACTTTTCAATTCTTGAATGTTCTCTTTCGGGGAATGCACTTTGGGGAACGAAGCTAATTGAGGCTAAAGCAAACATTGTCTCAATCTCAGGCGTGAACTCTATTGAAGATAATTTACTTTCAAAGGCTTCTTTCGGGTTCGATGATGTCACTGATCCAGACCTCCAAAGTTCATACACCAAAGCCGACAATGCTTATGTCAACCTTGAGCCGATTAGAACGATTGCAGAGACTATTGAGTTTGCAGGAGTGGTAAATATTGATACTAAAGGCAGTGGAACGGCAGGAACAGATTATCCAATAGGAACAGCAACCACGCCATCTGACAACATCGCTGACGCAAAAATAATCGCAGACAGAGAAGGTATCAACGAATACATGATTCGAGGCTCGGTGACACTTCTTGAGAATATGACGGACACGCTCTTTGTGGGCTTCGGTGCTTTAGAATCTCAAGTATTGACAGGTGGCTTTGATGTAGACGGATCAACCTTCGACCATATTAAAATAGGTGGAGACTGCTCAAGCTCACTGATTGACATTCAACATTGTGAAATCGGAAACGTAACAAACTTAAAATGCAGAGCGATTGATACCACCATTTCAGATGATGTCACGATGTCTGGAAATTGCACTTTCATTCATTGTGCTTCCGATGCACTATTAAGCAATGTACCTATAATTGATTTTAATTCTGTATCAGCAATTAGCTTGAGGTTAAGTGGACACTCAGGAGCGCTTGAGGTTAGAGGGATTACAAATGGAAGCAACACCGCAACCTGTGACTTCCTCTCAGGTGCATTGACACTCCATTCATCAAACACACTTGGAACGATAGACGTTAGAGGTGCAGTTTACTTGACTGATAATTCGGTAGGTTCAAGCGTTGCAACTAAAGGAATCACAGCAAGAGAAGATGATCTAATCATTGTCGATACAGTGGTAGACGCAATCAAACTCAAGACAGACAACTTGCCAAGTGATCCAACATCGGAAGCGAATGCCACAACAAACAAAAGCGAAATCATAGATGAAGTAGACTTCAACGAGTTAAAGCTCGATCTTATTCAATCATCACAAGACATCATAGATGTAAACGTGACCGACATCCTTGTAGATACCGACCAGATGCAGGGCAAGCTACCCACAAATAACATTATGGGTTCATCAGTCAAGACAGACAAAGACGATGAGATTGACGCCATCCTCGTAGACACAGCCGCTATGCAGCCAACAATCGCAACCAACCTCGATGTCGCAGTATCGACTAGGGCCGTCGCAGGGGATGAGATGGATCTGCTTTCTACTACCGAGGACACCGTGGTAGATAAGGTTTGGGACGAAGTGATTAGCAACTCAGCACACAATGGAGCGCAATCAGCCGGTAAGAGATTACGCCAAGCAGGAACACTGGTCGCAGAAGATGGTCAAGTCAACGGTGGAACACCAGCAGTCTCATCATTTATCACTGATTTAACCCAAGCGACAGATGATTTCTATAATGACCAGACACTTGTTTTCGTATCAGGAACATTGACAGGACAGGCAAGGGTAATTACTTCTTACAACGGAACGACAAAGATTGTCACCTTTGACGAGCCATTTACTTCTGCCCCTGTTAGCACAGATGAGTTCTCAATCTTTGCCGATCACGTTCACCCTGTCAGTCAAATTGTAGATGGTGTTTGGGATGAACCTTTGGCTGGACACACCACGGCAGGAACATCAGGCAAGGCCGTCACAGATGTTGAAACTGATGTAACCTTCATCAAGGGCAAATCCAAGAACTTAATTAAACCTGTTACATAGGGGATAGAAATGGCAACAACAAAAACACAGATAGTCAATAGAGCCTTTACTCAGATCGGCGCTCGTCATGCTACCAACGTGGACACAGACGACACACCGGAGACAAGGATCGCTCTCAACGTCTATGACATGGCTCTGGAGAACATTCTTACAGATACCCTATGGACATTCGCCAAGAGGCGTAAACTACTAGCCGCAACGCTAGATACGGTCCCATTCAATACCAACGGAGAGACCCTTGGGATTGTGTACCAGAGACCAGCAGATGCCTTGAGAATCTTTGAGGTCAGTGATGTCGGAGCAGACTGGTACGAGGAAGAGGACAAGATTGTTTCTGATACTGCCGGATTGGGAGTAATCTACACCTTCCTCAATAAAGACCCAGCGACATACAAACCATATTTTGCTACAGCTTTCTCGGACCTGTTGGCCTATGAGATGTGCTATGCAATCTTGAACTCTCCATCCAAAGCTAAGGATATGTTTGAGAAGTACGAAAGTTTATCTCTTCCCAAAGCCAAGTCTGAGAATGCACAGACAGGCAAGGCCAAAGAGATGAACGATGATTACTGGCTCAATGCCAGACTAGGTGGACCCAACGTCAAGGAATTCGGATAATGAATACAAACCCGATCTATACGAGTTTTAACGCTGGAGAGCTGAGTGAGCTGATCCTTGGACGCAGCGACCTTGAGCAATATGCTAAGGGTGGCTTGGAGTATTTGAATATGCTCGTCCTTCAATATGGTCCTTTCCTCAGACGATCTGGCTCTATGTATGTGGCAGACACCAAGGTCCACGCAACCGTATCAAGATTATTAGAGTTCGTTTTCAATCCCACTGATGCCTTTATCATTGAGATGGGCGTGTCATACTTTCGCTTCTATACAAGTGACGGTCAGGTAGCCGGACCCTACGAAGTGGCCCACACTTACACAGCCTCAGAGATTGACGACATCCACTATGCACAGTCGAATGATGTCATCACACTCTCCCACCACGATCACAAGCCAGCCAAGTTGACACGACTGGGAGCTGCATCATGGACACTGGCCGATTATGTATTCAAGGGAAACCCATACCTAGATGAGAACATTAACGCCGCCGATCTAATGACGGCATCTGTCACAGCCAAGGACGCCACAGGAACATTGACAGCGACAGGCGGTCACACCCCATTCGACACCCTTCACACCGGATCATTTTGGAAAATGGGAAGTCCAACAGGGTCCCCAGAGATTCAGGGATATGTAGAGATCACATCCTTTGTGAGTTCAACAGTGGTAAACATTAAGGTCATTGAGACCCTTTCAACTGCCGGACCTACAGATGACTGGTCAGAGGCCGCTTGGTCTGATTACAAAGGCTGGCCCTCGAAGGTGGCTTATCACCAGAACGCTCTTTGGTTTGCCAATTCCCCAGCCGAGCCTAACGGTATCTGGAAGTCTAAGCCATTTATCTATGACAACTTTGACATCGGAACCGGACTGGACGATGACGGAATCGCCGAGAAGGTCCCAGATTGTTCAGAGATCCGATGGATTCAGGGAGGCAGGACCCTACTTGTCGGAACGGATAAGGGAGAGTTCAGTGGAGCCTCTGGAGATTTAGCAGCCCTAACACCAAACAGTATTTCATTCAATGCCCAAACTGGCTGGGAGGGTGAGCCAATTCAGCCGAAGGTTATCGGTAACTATGTGTATCCAATCCAAGCCAAGGGACGGAAGCTGAGAGAAGTCTTCTATGCTTTTGCTGAGGATTCTTATAAGTCAGGCGACACAAACTCAGTGGCCGAGCATATTACTTTAAGCGGGATCAAAGCCGTGGCATATCAACGCAATCCCTATTCGATTCTTTATTGCGTATTGAACAACGGCAAAATGGCCACCATGACCAGAGAAGCAGATCAGCAAGTTCTCGCATGGACACACCTAGAGACAGACGGATTCTACGAGAGCGTGGGAGTTATCCCCCACCCAACAGAGCCATACGATATGGTTTGGGCAATAGTTCGCAGGAACATAAACGGAACAGATGAGCGCCATGTCGAATACTTTGAAAGCCCAATCATCCCAGACGAACAGGACAAGTGCTGGTATGTTGACGATGGCCTGAGATATAACGCTTACCCACTTACCGACACCATCACACTGACACTTTCAGCCGTGACAGGTGACGGAATTACAGTGACCGCTGGGGCCGCACACTTCGCATCCAATGACGTAGGCCAAAGGGTCCGAGCTATTGACCCAGACACCGGCGAGATCCTTGGAGAGCTGGACATTACCGGCTACACATCCACAACCATTGTGACCGGCAATGTAGTGAAAGACTTCTCTTCGACCTCTTATGTTGGGAACGACTGGGGAGTGAGCGTGAACACTCTATCGGGCTTGGACCACCTTGAAGCCAAGAGCGTACAGATATTGGTAGATGGTGGAACCCATGCCAACAAAACTGTCGCATCTGGAGCAATAACATTAGATGCAGAATCAGACGGCTTCGTTATTGCCGTGGGCCTCGGAATGACCAGTCGATGGAGAAGTATGCCCATTGAAGCTGGGAGTGGTCGAGGCACAGCGCAGGGCCAGAAGAAGAGAATATATCGAATGGACTACAAATTCTTTAAGTCTTTAGGAATGAAGGCTGGCGGGGACGTAGATCACCTTGATACAATAATCCTGAGAGATCCCGCTACATTGATGGGTCAGGTGGAACCGTTATTCACCGGCTCATATTCTGGGGCCAAACTAGATAGCACTTGGGACAACGAGGGGCAAATTGTGATCGAGCAAGAACTACCATTACCACTTTGCGTTCTTTCTGTAATCCCCCATGTAACAGTGAACGAGGTTTAGTAATGGCAATTCCAATAGCAGCACTTATGCAGATGGTCGGCTCTGGTATGGGAGCAATGAGCGAATATTCCCAGCTCAAAGAAGAAGCCGCAAGCATGGAGTACGAGGCGTATATCGCCGAGCAAGATGCCCAGAACATTGAGAGGGCCGGTAACTTCGAGCAAGGAAAACTCAAAACATCCAGACGTAAAATGCTGGCCAGACAGGTGGCTCTTGCCGCTGCATCTGGTAAGGACATTTCTGGAGGCAGTCCCTTGGCTCTACTCGAATCAAGCGAGAGAGCTTATCTACTTGATGAGCAGATCCTAGCATGGAACAAACACACCGCCGTAGGGGCCAAGAGAGCCGAATCATGGATGTTGTATGGAATGTCTAGGGTAGTCAAGAAGTCTGCCAAGATGGGCCTCTATACGTCTCTCCTTGGAATGGCGAACAAAGGCGCAACTTCTTGGAAGGGCAAGGCTACCAAGCCAACCACCGCCACCCCTAAGAAGAAGGGTAAGGGCCGACCATACTCAGTAACCACGGTGGACCCCGATGAATCAGATGTCTACCAGTACGGTAAAGGCAAGCCAAGCGCCGCTTCGTCAAACATGAGATGGTCTGGATGGAGAGGCCGAAAGCAATACGGTGGAAGCAAACAGATTGAATAAGGAGCGATAATGCCTCAGTTACCAACTTACGATTCTCAAGCAAGTTACAGCACCCAGTCAGTCGGTCCTCGCATGGATCGCTCAGGTGTTAAAGCTCTGGGAGCTATGGCGACATTCGGCGAATCTGTATCCAAGATTGCAGATCAGTGGCTAAAAGCAGAAGTCACCGGCCAGTACACAACTGCTAAGAACAGCAGAGATCTACAGATGATGCAGCTCATGGAAGATGCTGAGAACGAAGTCGACCATACAAAGAAGCAAGACTACATTGATCGAATCGAAGCAATCAGAAAGCAAGAAGTAACAATCAATGATGTTGATGTTCAGGCTCAATACGATTCTGAGAAAGAATTCTCTTTAAGCAAAGCATCTATTGAAATTAACTCGGCCTTTAGGCAAAAGGGGATTGTGCATCAACGTGGTCAAATTGTCGTAGACGGTAAGGCGACCAAGAAAAATTATCTGAATTCAAGGATGCAGGGAGAAAGAGACTTTCATACGCACCAGTGGAAAAACAGACTTGAATCATATAGGGACACTGGGTTTATAACAGAGGCAGAATACCAGTCTGAGCTTGAGGGAATGGCCGAATGGGAATATGACAGGGCTATGGGCGACATCGGGAAAAGCCCCTCCCTGTTTGCTCAGAGGGTGGCAGCCGGAGAGTACAGTCTTGGAGAGAAGGACCTTAACGAACTTTCAAATATCGCCACGGCCTCGGCAAAAAGACAAGACAAGATTAAAAAGATCACTCAACTGGAAACCCATGTCCAGAACGAGGGCCGATCCCTTTATGGATATGTCGATGAAGATAACGTATATCATCATGGAATTGTCAACGATCCAAATATGCCAATGTCTGAGAAGCTCAAGAAACTCAGGCTCTCGGCTCTGGAAGGAACCATATCTAAAGAATTCTCAAGGGAAGCTATTTCCTATCTAACATCCGAGGAGGAGGCAGCAAGCAACTCTTCGTCTGAGAAAGTAGCTATGATCGTCAGGCTAATGTACCAAGCCAATGAAGCCAAAGAAGATGGTGGCCACGCTATGTCGTATCTTGAGAAGGTCAAGAAGATTCAGTTAATGATCGCAGATAAAAGGTCACAACTAACGGAGAAAGACCGCATTAGATTGCAGAAAGAGCTGAACACCATCACCAAGAAAAAAGGTGGCGAAGCTATTCAAGATGTTAAAAGGGCAACCGTCAAAGGGACCAGACAAAAACTGTATCAAAGTGCCATTGACCATTTTGAAAATTCTCTCGACACCCATTTAAGAGACGAGGCGTTCATGCAATACTGGAATCTCCTTAATGAAATTGAGGACGATAAAACCCATCCAGACCATGAATCTTTGAAGACCCCAGAGGGTAAACTTAAAATCGCTCGGCGGGTCGAGTTTCGCATTAAGAGCGAGAATAATAAGAGGGTTATGAAAAAACTTGACGATTACGATAGCGTCAGGGAGAGAGTTGCCAAGGAAAGACCTGAGCTTGATATTCATTTAGAACAAACCGAAGACGGCGAGTTTATTTATGGAGCATACGACAAAGAGACTGGCAAGAGAATTGGCGAGTGGGAAGAAGACAGAGAAGGTGATGCGGGAACAAAGAAGACACCTCCATCAAAAGAATCTAAGCCAAAGATACAAGACGGCTATGGCCAGCGGGACGAAGGCGACAATCCGTATGGAGGAAGAGGCCGAAGAAGGAAGATTGAATAATGGGCGGCATTAACCCCGAAGGAAGAAAACCGGCTGACTTTGAAGAACCTGTACCAATCACTCAAGATGTTGCGTTGAAGCCTGTTGAACTTGCACCGAAAGAGACCAAGACCAAAAGCGGCGGCGTAAACCAAAACGGCAGAACCGGAGGACGCCTAACCTCCAAAGCCATAGATTACTCTAAGATGGCTGCCGATGGTTTCACAGCCGCCACTGTCGAACAGGTGGAGAAGTGGAAAGATCTGGGAGAGATCGGCCCTGTTGAGTATTACAAGAGGTACTACAAAGGGACCACCATTGTTCCATTCTTAAACGCCGAGCAAATTGCCGGTGACTATAAGATGTACGATCTAGCGCAAAAATATCACACCAATGATTACGGACCTGATGAGACAGCTCAAAAGACTAAGGACTATGAAACCCTTAAAGCATACCAACTTCTTCAAGAAGAATTGATGGTTAGAGGAACGGCTGTTATGTCCGACATTGTTGAAGGTGGATCTCAGAGCGTGGCCCTAGCCGGAGAGTTTACCCTTGGTCTTGGAGTTGGTGGCGCTATGTTTAAGACTGGGGCCGTGGCCGCTAAAAAAGCTGCACAAGTTGGCGTGAAGATGATGATTAAAAAAGCTCTCGCTGGTGGAATTAGGAAATCAATCGGGAGAGGCGCTAAAGGCTTAGGCAAAGCTGCTCTAAAAACTGCGGGATTCACAGCCGCAGTCACCCCGCACCGAGTATACGCTGGATACAAAGAAACCCAGCTTAACGATTACATGGTAGCAACCGACAAAGGGGCGCACATACTCGAAGAGATGGACAAGAATCCGACGATGGCAATGTTTCGAGCTTTTCAAGATGTTTGGATCGAGAACTTGGTGGAGGTCAGTGGCGGTAAATTGATAGGGTCCGTCACTGGGGCTACTAGAACATCAATAGCTCATAGGATGGCCCCCAAAACCGTAGAGGCCATGAAGAAGTTTATGGGCAAAACGAGGCTCGACAAACTGTTCGCCGTCGATCCGACAGACAGACGAAGAGTATTTAACGGATTTATTGAGGAGTTAGGGGAGGAACGTATGGGCGCATTTATTCGCAACCATACTGGTCTTGAGGGCGAAGATCTTGAAGGCGCTACTCGGTGGGAGAAGACAGTCGGTGCTTTAATCCCAACATGGAGAGAATTTCTAGTTGAGGCTGGCGTTATAACAATGTTCGGAACGGCCTCAGTTTCAAAGAGGGCTTTGACGGAAAAGTGGAAACAGCGAGGCATGAGTGACACCGAGATCGAACTCCGTCACAAAGGTATGTCAGAGCTGGACATTGTTGGCGCTCTTAGCAAAGAGATTGAGAAAGAGGAAGCCAAAGGTAAGCTGGTTAATTCTGTTCGACTAGAGAAACTTAAAAAGGGTTTCAACACTAGCTACCAGAAACTATCCAATCGATTCGCTTCCATTGAGAATTTAAGCAAGTTAGCTAAGGATGCGGGAATAGAATTAAAAGAAGGCGATGATCCTCTTATCTTGGCAAGACAATACCTGAGTATTGGCCGGATGGTCAAAGCCACTCTTGAGCAAGGAACATACCGCATAAACAAAGACGGCTCAGTAGAAGAGACAGGCGAAGGCTTGAAGCCTATCCTCGATAGCTTTGATGTAGACACCTTGGACATAGAAGCAGACACCGACACCCGCCACCAAGATCTACAGGATTACATGATTGCCAGACGTTACCTTGAGGACCTTGTGCCTAGAGAAGACGTTGAAGTATCAGATGCCCAGAAGACAAAAGCTGTTGATGACATCTTTAGGATCGAGCAGAAGTACGGCGACAAACTGGCTAAACTTCAAGAGACAACTGAAAGACTTTATGGTTTTCAGTCTAGGGTCCTAGAGAACTTGGTCGAATCTGGCCAGATGACCCAAGAGCAGTATGACAAAATCCTAAGCAACAATAAGCATTACATTCCTTTTGACAGAATCCTTCCAGAAGACGAAGGGTCCAGCGAGGCAGTTAAGAAGGCATTCACAAAGGCCAAGTCTCCCATCAAGAAGATCAAAGGCTCAGAGCTTGAGATTGAGAATATATACTCGTCTATGGTCAAGAACACCATCAACATCATGGAGAGGGCGCACCGTAATAAGGTGGCCAAGGCCGTAGCTCAGTTTGCAGACCTCCTCCCCTCTCAGGTCAGAGAGGTCGAATTACCTCAAGAATTCAAGGATTTAGAGGAAGCTGCCGATAGAGTAGAAGAGGGATTTGACACAGATGGCGGTATAAAGGAGAATGGCAAGGATGACACACTCGAAACTGACACCGGAGGAAGAAGCGGAGGAAGAGAGAATATCTCTGGGCAGATGGCAGTCACGCCATTTACGGAATCGCTCCAAGGCTCCCCAAAGTCAGACAGAGAATATTCCCAAGACATCAGACAGAACTCCCAAGAGTACGCCTCCGAAAACGGATTAGACCCGACACCCCTTAAAGAGTATGTCGTAGCCGAAGCAGAGCGTGGAACTAAGATCGCCGAAGAGTATGAGAACGGCGTCCACGATCCAAACAATCCAGAAGTTAAAGCAGCTTATGACGCTCTGATCCAAGAGACTTTGGCCCAGTATCAACACCTCAAGAAACTCGGTTACACCTTCGAGATGATTCCAGAAGGTCAGAACCCATATCCTAAAGGTCCAAGAGAAGCCTTAGCGGATATGAGGGACAACAAACATCTATGGGTTTACCCATCCGATTCAGGATTCGGAACTGAAACCGATGGAACCGGACACCCGCTACTTCAATCAACCGAGGAGTATATAGGCGACCACCAGCTACTTGCCAACGATGTATTCAGAATTGTCCACGATGTCTATGGCCACGCTAAAGATGGCAATGGATTCGGTAAGAATGGCGAAGAGACAGCATTCCAGAACCATGTGAGGATGTACTCCCCACTGGCTGCCAGAGCTATGGCAACTGAAACAAGAGGTCAGAACTCTTGGGTAAACTTTGGACCTCAAGCTGAACACAACAGGGCCAACCCAGCAGAGACCATCTACGCCGAGCAAAAGGCTTTCTTAATGCCTGAGTGGGTGATGACCGAAAACCTTAAAGGTAAAAGCAGCTTTGAGATTAAAGATGGGATTATATATAAAACCGTAGCCAATCAGACATTCGCTATCACAGAGCAACTTCCAACAGAAAAGATTGCTGGACCCCTAGACGAATATGTTTGGATTGATCCAAAGATGAGCGCAGAACACAAGGCCATCGCACAAGCCTATGTATCGTATGGAAACAAGCATTACGCAGAACTAGAAAAAGCATACATTGAGCGTATTAAAATTGAGTTCAATGGGGCCGACAACGTGGCATCTGGAGACGAAGCCAAGTTTGTATTCCCAGCCGTTAGTGATGGCAACTCTGGATTGATGGCTATAGTCCACCCAGCCGCTTCGGCTATGGCTAAGAAATATAACGATAAGTTATTAGATGACCCAGCAAGGGCGCACTTGCCGACAATGATTCTAGGCGGTGGATCTGGAGCCGGTAAGACGTTCAGCTTGAACAGGGCCGATACTGTAGACCTTTCCGATTACTCTGTTATTGTGGACACGAACTCGGATTCTCTGGATGTTGTGAGACTTCGCTACAATAAGATTAAAGAGAAGCACCCAGACAGGCCAGTGGCCTTCAACTACGTTGAGCGTGACCCTATTGAGGCTTTCGGAGCTGGCATAGATCCAAAAGATAAAACAGGTAGCGTTATCTCCAGAGCAATACGAACTGGCAGACCGATCCCGATGGATCTTCACATTAAGCTGCAAGATTCACGCCAAGTAGCCAGAGACATTCATAAAGAATTCGCCAAGGAAATAGCTAGTGGAGATTTTGTCCTTATTATTTCTAGCAATGTGACAGGCAGCCAGAAGGCTATAAACCACGAATCAACTTTAGAAGATTTGAAAATAGCTCACGATTTGTTACTGGACCTTGATTACACACAGTCCACGCCAGAAGGCAAGGCTTTACTAAGAACTAAGTTAGAGGAGGTATTAAATGAGTGGAGAAAAAGCGGAAGGGTCGGACAAGAACTCGCAGCAGATCTCAATTTCCGAGGCCAAAGCGAAGCAGTTAAAAAAGATCGAGAACTTTCACAAGAAACTAGCCAAGAAGATGGGCTGGAAGATTCTGTAAGACCAGTCCCAAGACATCACAACGAAATAATAAAGAAGATGCACCTTGATTCAGAGGGCCACCTTGATAATAAAAAAGTTAGGGAAGAGATCTCTAATGAGGCCGAATATTGGGATGAAAAAGATATACCCTTAGACCAGATTAAAATTGGTGATGAAGCTATAGATCCGTCAATGGCCAAGCCCGAAAAGGGGTCCATCATTCTTAAAGCCGATGGCACAATTATCGACGGAAGGCATCGGGTAGCTTTAGCCAGACAGAATGGAGATACCACCATTCGAGCCTTCGTGCCAACCACTCAAACAAAGGGGCAATCATCAAAAACTCAAGAACAGGGATCAGCCGGTTTCGGCGTAAAATCTGTAAAAGGAAAAATGCAGCCCATCCAACTGACCGCCGAGGAATCGGGTCAGGAAGGTGGCAAAACAATATTCCGGCCATCCCAGTATATGCCCAAAGGCAATGTCATCGAATACTACGAAGACGGCAAGCGCAAGTTCATTGAGGTAGAGAACGATCTTTACGAGGCCATGACCGGCATGAATGAGGTCCCCCTGTCTTTATGGGTTAGGATATTATCTGCGCCAGCCCAAGCCCTGAGAATTGGTGCGACAATCACCCCAGACTTTATGATGTCCAACTTTATTCGTGACCAGTTCACCGCAGCCATCCAGACCGATTTCGGCTTTAGGCCATTCATTGATTCAGCCGGAGCGATTGCCGATGTGATGGGCAAGTCTGACGTATACCTAGAATGGATCAGAGCCGGTGGTGGCTACTCTGGATTGGTGGAGACATCAAGAAAGAGCGTGGACCAAGCCTACAAAGAATTGACAGGCAGACCCAGCCTACTCAAAAAGCTGAACATCATTTCACACCTCGGAGATTTCTCACAGGTATTTGAGGAGGCCACAAGAGTAGGGATGTTCAAAGCGGCCAAGCGCAAAGGATACAGCGCAGCCAGAGCAGCCTACGAGAGCCGTGAAGGGACCCTAGACTTTTCTGTTAGAGGATCTACCACTAAAGAAATCAACGCCGCCAAGGCTTTCTTCAACGCACAGATAAGGGGCTTTGATAAGCTAGTATCCACATTTAAAAAGAACCCAGCCGGAACCACGGTCAAGGGCCTTGCCTACATCACCACTCCCACCGTTCTCCTCTTTATGATTAACAAAGATGACGAGGATTATTGGGAGCTGCCACAATGGCGGCGTGATCTGTTCTGGAACATCAAGGCTCCTATGCCCACAGCTATTGGATACGCTTGGGTTTCCATTCCTAAGCCATTCGGGCTAGGACAGATTTTCGGCACGATCCCTGAGAGGTTTATGCAACACGCTTTTAAGGACGATCCATCTGCCTTTGACAATCTCATAGAGAGTACATACAGCAGCATATCACCTCTGGCGTCTACGGATGTCGTCTTGCCTACTGCCTTTGTGCCAGTGATGGAATCATTCCATAACAAGAATTTCTTTACTGGTAGAGACATTGTGCCGGAGTACAAGAAGGACCTTGATCCCTTTATGCAATATAACAAAGGGACCTCAACGACAGCCAAGGAGCTTGGCAGAGTGCTGGGACTTTCTCCGGCCCACCTTGAGAACACTGTCAGGGGATACTTGGGATCTGCCGGAAGATATACACTGGAAGGATCAGACTTCTTGGTGAATGGGATTAAACGATCAAATGGAGAAGATGTTGTAGAGAAGCCCACCGATGTTACAGATTTACCATTCGTGAGAAGGTTTATCAGGGATGATGCCTATGGCTACCAATCCGAGAGCGTCAGGAAATTCTTTGACATTGCCGACGAAGTTGGGGCCAAGCATAAAACTTTATCGGCTTTGAAGAAAAATAAGGAGTGGGACCGCTATAATGAATATAGAGAACAGCATCAAGAAGAACTGTCTATGTATAAGTTTATAAGCAGAAAAAGACGGCAGATTGTTAGACATGGAAGCAACATTGATCGAATCATTGCCTCAGACATGATTGACGAAGAGAAGCTGTCTCAGATTAAAAATGAAGAGATTGCCATGACAGAACTGGCTAGGCAATCAGTAGACCAATATGAATCATCAGGAGAAGACGAATGAGTTTAACAACCGTAGCAAACCGTAAAGATTATTCTGGGGATGGAATTGTTGACCAGTTCGCATTTCCTTACCTATTCTTTTTAGAGACCGATCTGACGGTCTGGCTATACGATACAGTTCTTGCCACCCTCTCCCTTCAAACTCTCACCACTCACTACACAGTTACCGGCGAGGGCGACGTAGATCTTACCGGCGAGGTGACATTCGTTACTCCCCCAACATCAGACGAAGAGGTTATCATTCTCCGAGAGTTGGTATTCGACCAGCAAAGTGATTACGAAGATTTCAACAGACTGCCATCAGGCACACTGGAGACCAACCTCGATAGATTGACAATGATGGTCCAACAACTCGAAGAAGTTGTGGGTCGTGCCATTGTTCAGGATGTCAACTCAACAGTGACAGTTACTTTCCCAGCACCGGACCCTCTCAAGGTTCTACAGTGGAATGCTGGCGGTACAGCTCTTGAGAATTCTACCATTGATTTATCTGGGGTATCGACTGCCGAGGCTAACGCCGTGGCCGCTGCCGCCAACGCTTCAACATCAGAGACCAACGCCGGAGTAAGTGAAACGAATGCCGCCGCATCTGCCGTGGCTGCCGCCGGTTCTGCCAGCGCCGCCGCCGCATCTGCCTCAACTTGGGACAGTGGGGGAAGGGACCTTGTTTACTGGGGCAACACAGAGTTGGAGGCTAACACCCTAACAGTCGAGGCTGGCGCTACCGCCGTCTCTTTAACTGGTGGATACAGAATGACTGTTGCTGGTTCAACTGTCGTAGATATTACAACCACTGGCCTCAATGGATTGCACACTGGTTCACAGGCAAACAGTACATGGTACGCACTTCTAATGATTGCAGACAGCAACGGTGTTGAGGCGACAGGCTACCTCCTAGTTGAAGCTGCCAATTACCCAAGCTCAATAACCCTACCCACGGATTACGATGTTTACAAAAGAGTTGGATGGGTTAGAAACGGCGGCGGTGGTGGTTTTTTATCTGGGCAGCAAGCTAATGGCGTGTTCTTATATGATGTGGACCAAGTTATTTTAAGCTCCGGTACATCAACATCGTGGGCCAGTTTGAGTATGACAGCATCAGCACCACCCACTACCCGACAGAGCGTTTTAAGAATCTATTCTGGGGCGTCTAACGTAGTTAGGTATAGGCCAACAGGTAGCGTAACAGTAAACGGAATAATTGTAACCAACAGTTCCTTTGCTGGAGATGGAGCCACTACCGCATACATAACAGATTCCAGCCAGAGCGTTGACTACAAAGTTGATTCTGGAAGTGCCAGCATACTTTGTTGGGGATACGTTGACAATCTAAGTGAGGATAGCTAATCATGGATAGAAAATATAAAGTAGTTAGGGATTCTGATGGCAAGGCTGTACGAGCTGGGCTTGAGAATTTTGTACTCGAAGCCGGTGAAACTGTTGAGGAGTATGAATCTGGAGCCGATGTCCCTACAATAGACAATGACAATATCAAATCAAGACGGCCACCACACGCCAAGGCCGTAATGCAAATTGATGTAGATAGTATTACAGACCCAACGCTCAAAGCGGTGGTAAGATATTTGAAGAAAATCATAGGATAAAGGAGAGCTAGATGTCAGCAACACTAGAAATGAAAGAACTGGTCAATAAGGCAGAGAACCTTGTGACCTCATTACAAATTAAAATTAACTCTTACGACCAGAAAGAGACTAAGTTAATCAAGGCTCAGTCTGCCGTCGCCAAGAGAGAGGACGCAGCTACCAAGCTGGAATCTGATCTCGCCGAAAGAGAGAATAAGATCAAGGACTTCGAGGGAGCCAAGAAGCTGGCCGCCGATGCTAAGAAGTCAGCAGCAGCCGAGAAGGTGGCTGGCGAAGAGAATGCCAAGGCTCACGCTAAGGAACTCAAAGAGATCACCGCCGGACGCAAGGCTTTGAGCGAGGACATTTCTCGCAACGAAGAGGCCATTGCCAAACTTACAGAAACCAAGGCTTCACTCAAAGAGCAAACAGCCAAGCTCGAAGAAGAGAAGAAGACTTACAAAGACAAGATTATGAAAGAAATCCAAAAGAAAATTAAATAGAGAGAAGAGACCTATGTATAAAACAATCGCTATCCTTCTTATGGCTGTCTTCCTTATGGGAAACACAGGCTGTACGGAGCAAGAACTAGCAGACGCTCAGAAGAAACTAGACACAGCTCAGGGTGTTGCCACCACTGTCGGCACTACTATCCCAGTGACCCAGCCTTGGGCTACTATCGTGGCTGGAGTTCTAGGTATTGCCGGAACCATAGTTGGGGCCGTAAAGAGCAAGAAGCACAAATCAAGATCAGATAACTACAGCGAAGCTATTGAGATCGCCATGATGGAAGGCGACGACAAGAAGGCTATTGATGTGGCCCATCTGGAGAAATCTTTAGATAAAGATACTAAAGCACATTTCAACGCCACCGGAGGCACGACCCTCAACTAAGTGGTACAATGCAAGTCTGAGCCAGCTAAGTCTGAGCTTTCTTCTTACACTGGGTCCAGCTGTCAAAGGCTGGGCCTTTTTTTATACTATCTTGCTGAGTAGGTCCGGCTCGTCCTTGCTTAAAAAACGGCCACCTAAAGATACTGCTTCATTGGCGAAGCGGGGATTATCATTCCCTGAGCAGACGACTAGATCATCGGTCCACTCTGTTAGATTCATTTCTTTGATAAGGTCGAAGCCATCAGCCCCACCAAAGGCTCCGGCTAGGTCTATGTCCATCAGGAGAATGTTCTTCCCATTCTCACGGACCGCCATCATCAGGTCCTCTTTATTGTAGATCCCTCGGACATTGACATTATCTGGTGCGGTTCTTTTTAGCTCGTCGATAAAGTCTCTATCGTCGTCGGCAACCCATAAAACTATTTTATCTGGCCTGTATCCCAGACCTTGCATCTGTTCTTTGATACCGGCGAGTATTGCTTTCATCGGGTCATCCATCAACCAGCTCCTAGCATTTTGTTGACAGCCCAAGTTAAAACAGCTCCAGCCGCCACTATAAATAAACCATACATCATTATAGTCTTTGTTGACGTTCCCTTGTTGTCAACCCGCATTTCTCCCACTTCATCATCTAGGGAGTTGTGTTTATTTTCCAGATCTGATATTTGATTTCGGGTCACAATCGCCGTCTGTGCAATGTTATCCCTTAGAATATTCATCTGTTCTGCCAGATTGACACTGTGTTTTATTGATTCAGATTCGATCTTTGAGTAGAGCTTGGTGGCTTCCTCTGTGAGCTTCTGTCCCATCCTCTCTCTGCCCTGAACTCCCTTTTCGATCACATCGTCAAGGACATCACGGATCTCTTTCTCAAGCTCTCTAACAGCTTTTGAGAGGTCTTCTTTAGTGACCCTGTTAAGCATCTTCTCGTCCATCACGGCGATACTGGCCAAGAGCTGATTAAGCAAAGTCATCAACTTCTCAAGACGTTCCTCGACTGTCACTTCAATCTCCTCTCACGGAACTGCTTAATATACCAGATCTAAGATCTAGCCCACTCTCTTGTGTTCACTTCTTCGGCGGCTCTGGCCTTCTGAATTTGCTCATCTGCCAGCCAGCGGCCCTCTTCGTTCTGGATTTTCTGGCGGGTACGACGAATTGATTCAGGCGAAGGAAGGTCGTGCATGGACGATCTCTCGGACATCTTCATCCATATTGGAACCTCTTCGTCTAAAGACTTCATTGACCGCATCAAGAAGTCGATATATTGGTTACGATGATAGTTTTTCCAAACAGACATAATCAAATACATATCGCAGTCTCTTGTGGCTGGTCGGTGTTCGAGACACCACTCCACTTGTTTCTTCGTTGTCTTCATATCCATTACAGTCCTCTTGCTTTCTTCATAGCTCTTGATTCTTTACGGTACATCTTCGCCATCTCATCGAACTCAAAGTCGTGGATCTTGGTGAAGCCGGACCTCTTCTTATCTAAAATTTCTATAACGTCATCCCCCCACTTAGCCTTCAAGCCGATGAGGTATCCAGCGGCATTTCCTTGGAGGTATGTATTGCAATGAGCGCATTGACCATTGACGTTTCTCTCATCAAAATACAGAGAGTTGTATGTGACAGACCTTGGATAGTAGTGGCCAGCATGGAGCTTGCCTGTATCATTCGGATAGGTGACGAGGCGGCCACAAGATATGCACTTGCAGTACCCCCCCTCGGAATCCCTCAGTCTGATGTATTCAGCGAAGGCCCTCCAGCATTTACTTTTAGAGCTGGCTTTGGGCATCCGTCATATCTCTCTGGTGCATGACGACCATAGAATCTACGGCTGTCAGCTCGGCTTTCAGTTCTTGCCTTCTTAGTAACAGGTCTTTTAGTTTATCTCTTGCGGCCTCAATTCTGAATCTTGACCGAATATCTTTATCTTGCTTAATTACGTTGTCCACTTTTGTCCTTCTCTGACAATCCATGTATGTTTGCATTCTTGGCAAAATACGGCTAGTCTCTCGTTGGTTTCATCGACAATAAAGAGTTCGTTAGGGCATCTACACAAATCCACTTCATAGTCTTCTTTACAGGCATTATCCCAGAAATAGAGAATCATTCTTTTTTATTTGCCAAATTTAGCAGTTCTTTGATTTTGTCTCTGCTCACTGGTCCACCCTGTTCCTCTAGTTCCTTCTTCCATTGTGCCTCTTGATCTTTCAGATTAGTAGATGACGAATTGACAGCACCTAGATCTGAGGATTTTTTCTTGGATTTCTTGAGACGATCAGAGACGGCCCCTGAGATCAAATCTCTAGCATGGTCGACATCTGGTATTGCTTTGGATAGTTTTGGCCAGTAACGCAGCTCTCTGCCCTCCAGACGGTAAGCCTCGCACTGAGCCTTGACTGCCAAGAGAAGGTCGGACCCAGACAGTCCAGATCCACTGAGCTGGTAGCACCATGCTCTTGAAGCTGAATCCGTGGGCTTGTTCTCCAGCCACGCAGATACAGCCGTGATTATGTCAGCATCCGGCTCTTTTGCTTTGGGTGGTGTTTGAGTGGGGAACATAGGGTCAATGATCTGAGGTGTTTCAATCTCTCTCTCTTTTTTTGCTTTAGTTTTTTTAATAGAAGATGAAGAAGAAGAGGAAGATGAAGAGCCATTTTTTGCCATTGGCAAACCAATAGCAGAGCTATTAGCAGAATCATGGCTTTGCCACCTTGATATGGCTCCCTTTTTTCCAGCCTCAGATTTTGTTTTTGAGAACTCAGCTTGCTTCAATCTCTCTTTCAAAAGCCTCTTATTCGTCATGTAGTTAGGTTTCTCTGGGTGTTTGACGAACATCTCAGATATGTGCTTGATGATGTCAGAATACTCATCGCCGTCTCTTGGGGACCCAACCTCATTAAAATGATCGTAGTTTCCTAGCTTCATAAACTTGGTCGGGTCCTTTGGGATTCCGTCGTTGATCCAGTCGTGGCATAGCAGCTTGATGTATATGCCAAGACACTCGTTTGACATAAGCATGGCTGTGCTATCGGTTAAAAGATCTTTGGGGTAGAACTGGAAGGCCGGAGCCTTCTGCTTCTCTTTCGTCATTGTCTTCTCTTTCTTCTTACAGAATGGGTTACTTAACTATTTCAATCTTAGGCGCTTTGACCTTTACATATCTTCCCTCTAAAGCATGAAGCTCGTCAAGAGATTGTTGTATGTCAGCTTGCGCTCTGATTGATTCGACTGCATAGACCTGTAGGATTGTGGACATACGCCGGATCTTCTGGGCCAGAACATCATGGAGGCCATCGGCGACCAGTAGTTGATGTCCAGTGTTCATTGTCCTGTTACAGTTCTCCACGATCCCAGCCGTCAATAAGGCGGTATTCTCCAGAGCCATTACATATTCTCCAGCTGCCTCTTGCTTACTCATCTTTTTCATTTCCTGATCCATCAGTATTCTCCTCTTCTGTTGGTGTCCAATTTGTTTGATCTGGGAGATCCAATATCTTCCCAGATTCTAATTGTCTAGGGTCAACGTATCGAGTTGATTCGTCGGCCATGATAGCTTGTTGGCACTCCACTGATAAAGGGAGGGTCTTCGATAGTTGGATCAGCACAGTCTTTAAACACATTGAATCTGTGGCTGTGACCCAAGGTGATGTTTTGTAAAAACGTCCTTCTTTACTGTCATATGTCTTTGAGTGATTGCGGCCATGCTCCATACATTCCTCGAAGCTCATCACCTCGAACTCAGCGCCGCCAACCATCTTGGCTAGGACCCAGTAGGCAACTCTAGGCCCTCGTTCTCCCATTGTGCGCTTATGACGTAGGACTGAGTGAGTACCCTTCTCAAATTCAAAGTCGTCATTCTCATGGACCACTCCCCAAGATAGGGTCACAGCTTTGGCATGACGATAGAAGAGATCAGCGATTCCTTTGTAACCTAGTACAAATTGAACCTCTCGGATCTTTTTCCACTTTCCGTCTGGCTGCTTGCGGTTATTCCAGAATGGTAGGAGGTAGGCCCTACCGGCCACTGGCTCCAGCTTCAACTCGGCAGCCGTAAACATGGCTCCCATAAATGAGAGTGGAGTACATTCCATAAGATCTGGATTGATCCGACAATCTGTTGAGATGATTCTGGCGAACCTTATAGCTTGGGATTCATCACCATCTAACATCTTTGTCATCTCTGGTATTGATCTTTCAATTAAGTTCGGGACCGATACCAGTTCAGTACCCTCGGCCTGAGTGGCCAGCTTTTCTGCTTGATTCATTTTAATCCTCCTTCTTACTGGATTTTTCTACAACTCGAAGAACTCTCGTCGAAGTTGTCTTTGTATATCTATCATAAATTCCGTCTTCTTTCATCTTCTTTGTGTCAACAGAATTTCTTTCTTGGTATTTCCAAGTTATTTTATGCTGGCCTGTTTCGATGCCTACGTTGTCGCCGATCATCTGCTTGAGTGAGTTCTCGGCTTGACTGACATCCACGTTGATGTCTTTGATCTGGGCCTTGCCTTCCATCCTATCTACAGACAACTGGTTTACATGAAGCTCGATCTCACAGTCATCTACCTGTATCATCTCTTCATTGCGTGATTCAGGGTGAAGCTCAATGAGCGTGTCATGGTCAGCAGACAGAGCCATCGGAGCTTGCTTCAATAAAACGAAGTCTTCCCAGAATTCTTTCACGGCTGCCACCTGAGTATCAAATAATGCTTGTGAAAAATTAAGCAGCTTATGTCGGAACATCTGGCCGCCGATAAGTACGGCAATGTGTCCCACCTTTTTACCCACAATTCCCAGATACCAATTAAGCTGGAGGAAATACTCGTCGGGGATCTCGTCCCCATCCCACTCCTTGGCCTTCCAGCCTGAGCAAGTCTTACACTCAAGGATCTCTCCTCCCACGATCCAGCGGTCAATGTGCGCTTTCATGTAGGGATATTCTGGATGGGTGAAGTCTCGGTTATCCACTTGGACCTTCTTGCCTGTAGCCTTGGAGAACTTCTTAGCTACAAAGTCTTCAAGCTCTACTCCCAGCTCCATAGCCTCATTCATTACGAAGTCGTCTGGAATACTCTGGGTCTTTAAGGCCCACGTTTTAAGTGGAGTGGACCAGCGGCTCAGTCCCATGATGGCAGCCACATCGGACCCGCCTACGAACTCATGCCTATTTACTGTTGGGTCAATCATTTATCTAAGCCTTTCACAAACTTGTTGATCTTTCGTTTCTCTTTAACCCATCTCTTCTGTTGACACTTCCGGCCACAATATTTTTGCCAGACGGTCCTCGGAGAGAATGGAGCCTTACACTCTTCGCATTTAGTTGTCATGCTAATCTCCCTAACTTGACTGTAATCCTGTCAGCTCTCTTCTCTTCATCTTCTTTGATGCGGTCCAGTGTATTGATGACATCATCCCAGTTCGTACAGTAGTGTTCCACTCGGTTAGCCGTGGCTATGATGTTGCTGGAGCTTATGGTCTCCAGTCGAGCGTTGACCCTCCAGCCAGTCTCCCCCTCAGTGATTTCAATTTTTAACATTACTTACCTTTCTTTCTTTGGTTTTCGATTACTTCTAGAGCTAGACGTAGGGCAGTCTTAAACTCTTCTTTGTTCTTTGTACCCTTTTTGCCAAGAACTCGGTACTTATGCGGCTGCCGTACCTCTTGGTTTATGGCTTGCACCTTCTTAATGGTCATATGGCTACCTCGATTCCGTTGGCTAGTTGAGTGGCTGCCACCTTGGCGTCAGCCTCGTTGGTGAACTGTTGGAACTCGGTCCCATCAGCGGTTCCTACTTTGCCATCTTCCTTGGCCTCTCGAACACTGTAGAGGCGCTTGCCGGTATGGGTGCTTCCAACAAATTGTTCGCTGGTGATAAAGAAGACGCCACCCTTGCCATAGAAGGCTTTGTAGTGGGTCTTGCTTTTGAAGAAGTCTATCGTCTCCTTGTCAAAGAAGTGGTGTCCGATAGCGTTGTTCTTTTTGATTATCTCTTCGATTGTTTTAGCTTTCATGCTTCCACCTTTCCAGCGGCTATGATTACCGCATTAACTAATTTCTTTCCCTTGATGATTTCTTTAGCGGCTTCAATGGCCTTGGCCCTGTTGCCTTTAGTGTTGCGGCCCTTCATTACAGCGGCCCTTGCTTGGCTGCCGTAGAGTAGTGCCAGTCCGTCGTCGTATTTGACGGTTCGGTATCCGGCTCCGGTTTCAATGGTCACTTTGTTGGCCCAGATGTTGAACTGTCCCTTGTTGTGGCCCACCGTATTGAGAATCAGATTCTCCCCAGTGGTGTTTTTTGCGAGGACATTACCATCAAGGTCTTGGATTTCTTGGTAGATTGTCTTGGTCATCTTGGTCTCCTTACAGTCCGTGGTTAATGAATAATGCGGTTAGGTCAATAAGCTGGCCGTCTTTCGCTTCCTTGGCGAAGTCCTCTCGCTGTTGCTTGAGTTCTTCCTTGGTGTATTCCCGATCTGTGTCGTAGGTGACTAGATCTTTGCCTTCTTTGGTCTTAACTATCTTCTTACCGTTAGTCATTTTATAAATCCCTTCCATTGTGTTCGACATCAGCTAGGCCGAGGGCTATTGTGTAGGCTTTGTTGGCTTTCACGCCGAGAGTGGCCGCCGCCTTTTGTTGTGCTTCGTATTGAGTTTCCGCTTGGATCTCAACTTTCCTTCCGTTGTGGATTGCGATGTAAGTTCTCATTTCACACCCAGCATTCTCTTGGCTTCCGTCTCGTCCATCTGGTACTTGGTGGCGATTCCAGTAGCGAACTCCATCATGCCTTCGGTGTTGGCTCCATAGTGGAGCTTGAGTATTGCCTTGGCTTGGATCATTTTAGTGACCGCTTGTTCAAGGTTTTTTTCCATGAGGCCGACTGCCTCTTCTTTCTTAGCCATTTTGGCTCCTTTCTCTTACACCTGTATTCTACGCAATGCATAGACACCTGTCAACTTATTTCTTTTGGTTTAAGAACATTACCTGTACCAGCCTTGAATTGTCTCCATCCCCAAAGTTCTCGAAGATGTTCCGAGAGTGGAGGATGTTGGAATCGAATACGAACACGCTGTTGTAGATTCCATTGTTATCCCGATAGGGAATAGGGTAGCCCCCAAGTTTAGATTTCGAGTATAGAGTGGTCCCAGAACCCTCTGGCCGGACCTTATTAAGATACAGAACGGCTGTCAGGTCTCCCATCATCTCGTCGCTATGTATGAAGTTTGGTTCCTCTTGGTCCAGTGGCGAGGACCTTGCGAAATTGAATGTGGCCTCATAGTCGGGATATTCCCCCACCATGAAGTCATAGAACTCATCGGACCCTCGGTCCTGTACGTTGTAGAAGATGGTCCCAGCATCATCGGTGAAGTCAACGAACCCTTGGTCTCGGATCTGCTTAACGTGGGTGTCTGGGTCTCTCAGGACCTTGTAGTAGTTCCTCACTCCCCCAGCCCCTCAATACATTGCTTGACGTTCCACATTAGATAGTCGGCTTGGTTCAGGTCCTCTTCCTTGGTCCCCACCTTCACCTCAATGTCATCGGCTGCAAAGTATTTGATGATGGTCTCATCATTGGTGTCGAGGAAAATCTTAGCGATCACCTCTTTGTAGGCCCTCCATGCTTTGACAGTGGCATTGATTCGGATGCCCAGATTGGTGGCATCAGTCTCCCAGTCCAGATCTTCAACGGCGTCGGGATCGTAGAACTCCTTTTTCTCGAACTCAGTCAGGTCGAATTCGATCTCTTCATCAACGGCGTTCTCGTAGTCTTCCGTGGTGTAGTTGTCGTCTCCACAATCCACGGCGTACTTCTTGGCCCTTTGGGCTTCCCAGTTAATCATCATTTACTCCTTACATCACAGTAGATAACTTCATCTTCACCATTCCAGAATCGGTGGTAATAGCGGATTCCCTTCTCAGTCGTGCCTTTCCAGACTTGGATCTGGAGGACCCTACGGTCACACTCAGGGCATTCCACTGTGTAGGGATGGGGTATCTGGTCAATCAGTTTTTCGAGGTCTTTCATTTTGCAGCCCTTCGATGAAGTTCAGTACGAATCTCGTCTTGGCGCTTCATGCTCTGGGTCTTGTGATACTGGTTATCCAGTTCCTCGTCGGTCAAGGTCAGGACCTCACGGCCATCGGCCATTCGTTGCTCAAGGACGGCGATCTCTTTGCCGTATTCTAAAGTCTTGATCTTTAGCTTCCTGATTCTGTCTCCGAGTTGGAGGGTTTCTTTTAAGTCTGCCATTATTATTCCTTTCTTCTTACACTTGTGATTCTATGCAATCCATAGACAGATGTCAACCATGAACTATGGTCCTAGCAAGCAGCTCACTTGCCCTCTTTGTAGAACACTCCGACGATCTGAAAGCCGAAGGATATGTCGATCACCACTGTTGACTGGTCATCCCTTATGCCCTTGGTGAGTGCTGTTGCTTGATTGACGGCATCAGATAATCTCTCATGCTTGCCGTCTTGCTCGTAGGCGATATTGCCTCCGGTGTTGATTCCTGTCATATACATATTATCGTCCGTTCCTTTCTCTGGCCCCAAGGGTGTACCAAGTCTCATCTTCGTAGTCGAAGATCAGCCCAGCTCTCCCGATGTGGAGTATTTCATTTGTGTAGTCTTCTTTGACAAGGAGGTAGACTTTGCGATCTTCTAAGACCTCTCCTCCATTGACTTGGCTTTCGTATCTCATGCGTTCTCCTTTATCTGAGTTCCCAGTCGAATGGTGGCTTCGACAACCCTGTCTGTCACCTGTTGGCCCAGAAAGTCGTGGGTTACTAGGTACTGGACCCCAACAACTAATCCGGCCTGATTGGTGGTGGTGAGAATGTCCCTCACTGTTTCCACCTTTTTGTTCTTCTTAAAGCTGCGGCGAATGAATTGGTCGCCTATTTTAATGTCGGTCATTACTTGGCTCCTTTCCAGTTAAGATCTCTTTTGCCAACCAAGAGCCAGTCAGCGGCTCGGAGATGGAAGTCGACCAGAGCCTCATCGTAGTTTTCAAAGTAGTGGCCTTGGTAGAGATCTTCGGTGGTGATGGTCTCGGCGATCTCGTCAAGGAATTGGATGTGAGTGGCGTATGTGCCTTCCCACTTATGGATGATGTCAACACCCTTGACCCCAGTGGCTAGATGCTCTTTCCATTCACCCTTCCATCGGTGGAGGATCACCCGACCCTCCCTAGTTGCTCGTTGCTTGATAACCTTTGTTGCTTGGATAATTTCGATAGTCATTAGATGGTCTCCTTTTCCACAGTGATTTCATATCCCAGATCTTTGATGTACTGGATGTCCAGTTCGGTAAATGTCTTTCGACCCACCAGCTTGAGGAACTTGTTGGCCAGAGCGTTGGCAGCTCGGACCCTTCGAGTTCCGTAGTCAGTGGTAATTCTTACTTGAAGTTCTTGTTTCATTTCTTTCTCCTTACACCTGTAGTCTATCCAATGCATAGACGGATGTCAACTATCGATTCTTGAGATAGTTCTCTTCGGCAAAAAGGCCGTCAATGGCTCGGACAGCAACAGCGCCACCCATGTCCATAATTACAGCGACCTCGGTCTCACCTTCGTAGATTGTTATTAAGCCAGTCCTGTTGAGGACACCTTTCTGGGTGTATCCCTGATCGGTTAGCATCTTTGCCACCACTAGGCCCTCAGATCTGTTCATCATGCCGATTAGGCTCATCTTGTCTTTTGTTGCCATTGTTGCTCCTTTAGTTAAAGTTAAAAGTCTTTAGCCAGTCCTCACCGTCGAGGACCGCAGCCTTTTCTTCTTGGTTTTCGGCCAGAGTGGCGTTGAATGCCTGTTGGGCCTGTTGGACCGCATCATCGAAACATCCCAGACCAACCAGATCGCCGGTGAATCTCGCTCGGATCTTCACTTTCTCGTACCTAGCTCTACCGCTTCTTTCTTCTTTGTCTTCATATTCGTAGTAGATTCGCTTGTGCCAGTCCATGTAATCATTGACGGCTTTCTGAACTCTGCCTTCTTCGTATTGGTATTCCATTATTTAACCTCGATTTCTTTGTAATAGGTTTCGTCTTCGGCATCATGCTCGAAGATCTGAGTAGTGGCCCTGATCTCTTTGGCGATCTCCTTGGCCTCTTCAACTGTATTGGCGTGGTCTAGGACAGTGAATCCGCAGCCGTCCCTGTGCTGCTTACCGATTGTGTAGTATTTAGTGGTGTTCATTGCTTTCTCCTTTCTAGTCAAACAGCTCAAGGCCGTCCCAATACTTCTCGGTTTCTTTGACGAGCCTGAACGTGGCGAGGTTTACCGTTAGCTTAGTGCCGACGCCATCACCCAGATCTTTGCCGTACTTGAGGGCCTCTTTCTTGGTGAAGGCATAAGTCTGGTTAAACCCTCCTTCGTTCCAGCCCCATGCGTAAAGTTTCTTTTTCTTGGTGGTTTTCTTTTTCATTGGTAACTCCTTCTTACACCCTCAGTCTACGCAATGCATCGACATAAAGCAAGGACCAATTTAATAATTCTTTTAGAGGGGGTCAGAATGGCGTTGTTTTATAGGAATCCAGACAGCCATTATGTATAATGATGGAAATAGGACCTGAATATGACAGATACTCCAATTAAGAAGAAGAAAGCAAAGGGAGCCGGTGGCCGTCCCTCCAAGTACAAGCCAGAATACTGTGAAGACATTGTTGAGTATTTCAGCATTGACCCAGTAGCCGAGCGTGTTGAATCCACCCGATACGATAAAGACGGAAATGTCTCTGGGGAAACCCTCAAGGAGACAGGACCCATCCTCCCCACTTTCACTCGTTACGCCCTAAAAATAGGGGTTTGTGACGATACTCTACTTAATTGGAGCAAAGAGTTTCCTGAGTTTTTAGTCGCTTACAGGAGATGCGAGAAGTTACAGGAAGATGTATGGAGGATCAACGCACTTAAAGGAACTTACAACGCTGCCTTCTCAATCTTCTTAGGCAAGAATGTTTTCGGGTACAAGGACAAGACAGAGATCGAGCAGAACACCACGGTAACGGTGATGCCCACGATCATGCTGGAGAACAAACAAGAGCTATTACTGGACGTTGGGGATGATCCCGACATGATAGGAGAATCAGATGAGTAACCCATTCTTTACAGATGATGACGGCATAGATGGGCATGAAGCATCTCAGATGATGAAGTTTTACGACAAAGTTAGGCAACTCCCTAGAGGGATCGTTTACGGAGCATTGCACAAGTACATCACCATTGCTGATGCCAACCGCATGATCGAAAAACGAGGGATGTTAGTAGATAGTGTTAGTGCATCATCATGGTATGAAGGGCGTACTACTGCTGGTGCAGAATATGAAGCCCTTGTAATCAACATCCAACCCATCGAACAAGAGCCTGAGTTGACAGAGCTTGAACAAGCAAACTACCTTCTAGGTCTAGCTCGTAATGTAGCTAAATGCTGGCTTATAGATGAGCCGAACATGATTCTCCCTCAAAAATTTTTAGATAGGACATCTTATTTAGAGGTAGGAGCAAACCTCAAGGACGGTGCAGAGTGAAGTGGTCAAGATGGTGGAGCATATTCTCAGAACCTTACACGTTCAC
>Ga0255048_10000330_pt1 | contig 37183 bp, 49 predicted proteins | sample JV7_2_2_MG_FD_183619 | JGI IMG/M metagenome (GOLD analysis project Ga0255048, IMG submission 183619) | Seawater microbial communities from Jervis Inlet, British Columbia, Canada - JV7_2_2 | ecosystem: Environmental > Aquatic > Marine > Inlet | place: Canada: British Columbia | collected 2016-10-06
GGAGTTTTCGTGCGTAGATCACGTTCGTGCCTGCTCGTGTCCGGATCTTCCGGCGGATCAAGTGGCGGCCCTCAACCGTGAACTCGATTTTACCGTGTAAGTGGCTGGAGACTACGCGGGGGGGCGCTCCTGGGGTCGCCTTGTCGATCGCGACCTTCCTCCCTCTCGCGTTCGTGCGAGTCTTCGCCTTGACGGAAATCAACGCGACCATCTGGGATTGAAGGTCCGCGCCGATCGCGTGCATCAGAACCACGGTTTCCTTGCTCGCGAATCGCAGAAGGTTTTCTTGATGCCATCGCACCCCCATGTCAGACGCCGCCTGGCTTACGCCGCCGTCGACCAGATAGAAAAGCTTTCTTGTATAGGTTTCGATTGCTCGACAGGACCACGATTTCGACCTGCATCGTCTCGATGGGCATGTTGGGGCTCGTCAGCTGGATCTGATTCCCACGGATGACGGCAGCGTCGGGCAGCAAGTAGAGCGCATATCGGGCGTCGGCCTGCTCGCTCTGCAGGACCCTTCGATCCGCATAGCTCAGCTCGTTGAGCCGGCAGAGCACGTCCTCTTCGTCGGCTGCCCCTGACTCGACGTCGTTCGTCCTCGCGAATCCGCCCGAGGCGTCGGCTGCGCCATAGGCTGTCTGCCAGACGCTGCATCGGTGGATGAGCAGGCCGCGAATGCTCACGGCCGCACCTCTCCGGTTCTCGGGCCCACACCAGAGGGCAGCCGATCACTGGCCACGTCGACGGGCTTGTCCCCGGCTCGGCCTCTGGCGATATGCCGCACGCGCTCAGAGGGCGCCACCTTGCTGGCTGCGGGGTCGAAACTGACCGGATATGTCGGGGGGCCGGGCTTCGAGCCTCGCCGCCCGAGTGCGAGCTTGCGTGTCTCCGAGGCGTAGAAGTCCTCTGCCAGATTCAGCAGGCGCACCAGGCGCTGTCGCGGCACTGCGCTGATGTCCGAATAGCCGTGTTTCCACTGCAGGAGCGCCGTGCCGCGCTCCAGGAACCCCTTCACCCTCATCAGGTACCAGGTGGAGGAGAGCGCTCCGAAGAGCGGAGAGGGGCGGCCCTCGATGGTCAGGTCTGCAATCCGCTTCACCACTCCGTCCTCCACTGGGATGGGGCCTCCGGCCAGAGAGATCTCCAGCGCCAGCTCGGCAATCTGCTGGTCAGAGGTCACCTGCAGCTCGTCGATGGAAGCAGCAAAGGCCAGCTCGGCCATATCGCAGGCGCGCTGCAGCTGGGACTGGCGGCCCGTGATCTCCCCGGCTTCCATCCCGAGGAATCGGCCGAGGTCGGTGTGCGCGAGCAGACTCATAGCCTGGGCCGCCGGTACTGCAGGAGGTCGCGTTGGGCGTGCCGTGGGATCGGGTCGCCCATCAGGCCAGCATCGGCCCAGGCGGCCGCCCAGTCCCCGAAGCGCTCGGACATCGGGGCGCCCCTGCCCTTGGAGCCATAGTCCTCGTCATCCAGAAACCACCTGGCAGACTGCAGCAGGGCCAGGCGCATCGGGTCGGGCATCGCAGCGGAGGTCAGGAACCCCTTGTCGAAGGTGATCGCCACTTCAGCGCCCTGGCCGAATCCGTCTCGGTAGCCGATGTCCCACCAGTGGACGGACATCTTCGTCAGGTCGGCCGCTGAGTTGTCGATCACCATGGCCGTCACGTCGACCAGTAGGGCCTCGTTGCGGCCGACCGGGAGAATTGTCCCAGCCATGCCCTTCACCAGGACGGCCTCTTCGCCGGCAGATTCTTCGAACGTATCGATCCCGATCCAGCTCGCGGCAGCTGCTTCCGCCTTGTCGATTGCGAGCTGCATCGGGACAGTGTCCTCGACGAGGACGAGGTACGTCGCGAGTTCTGCCGGCGTGAGGACGCTCATCAGACCTGGCTCCCCGGTGCTCTGGCCTCTTCGGTGATTTCTCCGCCGACCTCCTGGCTGCCGGGCTCGACGAAGCGCAGGCAGTGCGGGGTGCGGTTCGTGCGCTTCACCTGCTCGGCAGTCACCCAGTAGGTTTCACCGCTCTTCAGCGAGACCCGCTTGCCCTTGTGGTCGGTGAAGATGACATTGCCACCCTGGGCCCAGACGGCGTCGCGACCCTTCCGACCCTGGACACATGCGGCCTGGACGTGAACGAGGTCTGCTTCCTTCACCTCGTCCGTGGTGGCGTTGTCGAGCTTCTCCGCTTCGAGATCAGCGCGAGCCTGGATGGTATCCGCCTGGGCTTCGTCGACCTGGCCCTTGAGGCCCTGTGCGATGCCGGCCAGGGTCTTCTCGGCCTCTCCCAGCTGCTTCTCACGGAGGTTGGCTGCAGACTCTCTCTGCTCCAACTTGTGGAGCTTCTCCGCGTAGCCCTCCATTTCCTCGGGCGTCGCGGTCTCCGCCTTTCGCTCGTCTTCCAGTGCCTCGCCGACCGTGCGCGCCTCGGGGTTCGGATCTGCCAGCGGGACCTTCGCAGTGCCCACTTGCCGGCCCTGCTGGTCGTCCAGTACGGCCGTGGCCGCATCCTTGGTCTTCTGTCCTACGTTCTTTCCTGACATGGGGACGGTTCTCCTCTTCTCTTCTGTTGTGGAGGTCGTCAGCCCCCGGGCCGCCAGTATTCACCAGCGACCCGGGGACCTCCGTCCCCCCGAAACACTGCTGGCGACTATGCGCCGCGCAGCGCTGCGTCCAGCGTGTGGCCCTTCACGTACTGTCGGCCCATGGCGTGCTGATAGGCGACCTTCGCCGTCAGCGTGTACTCCATGACCCGCTTGCGTTGATTCCACTGCGACTCGACCGTCACGGCCCGAGCCATACCGAAGACGATATTCGAGATCGGCGTCAGAATCACCTGCCGGTCGGACAGCACGGATGCTGTCGTGTCCGACATATAGCCCTCCGCGATCAAGGGGAAGCCGAAGTAACGAAGAGCCGGCAGCCCATTGACGAGGGTCGTATCACCGAGCGTGGTCTCACGAGACGCGACTGCGTCCGCATACTCGATGGCGTGGTTAGTGTTCACCACGAACGTCTGACCCGGAAGGGTCTTCAGTCCGCTCGGCATGGCCTTGAGTACGGCCTTGAGCGTTTTCACCGGATCCGTCGGCGCTGCGATTGCCGAGAGATCCACATCGATGACATTGCCATCGCCGTCCGCCTGGACAATCCAGCCGTCGATGATGCCCGTGAAGGCGTGCACCGTCGCATCTCGGCCATTGATGCCGAGGTCTGCGATGTCGTTGGCGAATTGCCGTGTGACGATCTCCATGATGGCCTGCTCGCCACCAGCCAGCATGATGTTCTGCTCCAGGAAGTCGAGCGAGATGTCCTCCGCGAGGATGATCTCTTTCGAGTTCAGGGTGCGCCGTGCGGTGGTGATCGAATCGGCAACAGCCGGAGCTGTCGACTCAGTCGCCTCGATGATCGACCGAGGTGTGGTCACCAACTCGTCGATATGAGTTGGCGTGTCGCGCATGACGCGGCGCGAGACCTGACGGATCAACACTTGCTGATCGGCCACCGAGTTGATAAATGCCGACGCGGCATCGTCCGGCAGCTGGCCACCAGACGCCAGGAGAGCGGTGTCCAGTGTTCGTGTCTGAGCGTAGTTATCCTTCAGCTTCTTCGGAATGAAGGTCCCATTCCAGTCAACTTCGCTCGCCTTGTTCGTGCGCTCGTTGAGCGGAGTCGCTTCCAGGAGCCTGATCTTCTCGACCAGGTCCGCCGTCTGCTTCTCCGAGTCCCCGAGGCGCGACTCCAGGTCGATCACCTTCTGGTCCTTCGGATCGGTTCCCCGCTCTTCGAGCGAGAGAAGGCTCTTGACCGTGGTCTGTGCAGTCGTTTCCAGCTGAGACCCCAGACGGAGCTCAACCGACTTGATTTCGTCCATGATAGTTTGAAGATCGTGTTCGTTCATGGTGTCACCTCGCGTTGGGCCGCCACCCCTTCAAGGTGTCGACGACCCTCTGCACGCCGCCCCATGATCGAAGACCCCGTGCGAAATCTGCGGCCGACATATCGACCGGAGCACGCGGCGCAACTTTCTGGGCGGCGTTGTAAGCATGGATGACGTGGGCCATGCGATTGCTTGGTATCGCGACGAGCGACACTTCCAGCAATTCGCTCTTGTTGTATACCCACACTTGATCGGCATAGCCCTCGACGTCCTCGTAACCGGCGGCCTTCGAGATGAACCCGATGGAGACCATCGAGAGGAAACCATTCTGGACCATCCAAAGCGCTTGCCCTGCAATCTTGTTCTTATCCTCGGGCATGAACTCCACGGCGATGTCAAATTTGGAAGAGTCCTGCTCCCAGTCCAGAACCTTCCCAATGACATGCTCTATGGGGGCTCTGTTATATACGTCGTGGTCCCATCCGAAGATGCGATTAGTGGAGAAAGGGCCGGTGTCGATGCCCTCGGTTCGCACGATCGTATGATGACGGTCGAGGTCCGGCGTCGATGCGCGAAACCTCATGACCCGGTTCTCGGGGTCGTCGTCGCCCGACTGCCGGAGCACGTGACCCATCACAGCGTAGCGCTCCTCGCCCTTGTCGCGATCGTGGTGGATGACATCCGAACGGATCTGGATCCGCTCTTGATTCGCCATGTAGTCGCTGAAGGATTGCAGACTCATCAGAGCTTTACCTCGACCGTTAGAGTGCAACGGCAGTTAATGACGTTGGATGCCCGGCCGCGCGGGTCAGACGGCCTGGCCATTGGTTGCCCGTCGACGATATAGCTATGGGCTCGGGGGATCGTCACGCTGGGCTTGATCGCAGGGGCCCGATGGTGCTTCCGGGTTTCGGCGCTCTCGATGGGATTCCACGTTTTTAGATACTCAATCCCATAGGCTCGCTCGGACTCGACGACGTGTTCATACTTGCCCGCGTTGACTGCGTTCGCCGTCTCTGTTCTGGCGATCGTCCGGGCTCGGCCGCCTCGACCCTTGAAGGAGTCCGTCAGCTCTGACAACTCCTTCGCGATGTCCTCGTAAGGCGTCCCGTTCTCGATGCCGTCGGCGATGATCGGCCGGACCTTCTCGCGGGTCGTCTTCCAGATTCGCTTGATCTTCGTGGCCGAGTTCTTCGCCGCCCATTCGACGGCCTCGGGCCGGTAGACGTCAAAGGAAAGTTGGAACTCAGCGGCCACTCCGTCGCTCGACAGCAGATCCCAGCCGGAGGCCAGGCTCTTCAGCGCGCTCTCGTTTAGCGTATTCCACCAGGCTTCCCGGCTCTTCTGCAGAGCGCTGGCTAGCAGGTCGTCCTCGACGCCCTTGTTGATGGTCCGCACTTCGAGATAGGCGCGCAGCCCTGCCAGGATCGTCTTCAGGTCCTGGACGAAGAGAGCCGAAATCTGCCGGGTCAGCTCGTTCTCCAGGCTCTCCTGCGTCCGTGCGAACGTCATGCCAGAAATCAGATGTTGCTCGGGCGAGAGCCTCGACTCCCAGGGGCCGTCGTCGCTTGACGTGCTGCGAGTCTCGCCAGGCGGCAGCGCCAGGGGCTCGGGCTCGCTCATGGCCAGCCGCATCTGGGCTTCGAACTGTTCGGCCGCGCTCAGCTGGATGGATAGTCTGGGGATCCCGACTCCGCCCTGTGCGTTGTCGAGCAGGCTCTGCGGCACTCCCAACTGGGCGCGGCCTTCGTCATCGTCGCTCTGGAAGGGCGTTGCCGCAAGCGGGTCATACTCGCCCAGCGTCTTTGAGTAGCGGACGCCAGCGGGCAGCATGTAGACATCGCCGTCGGGCGTCGTCGCCTCGCCAACGTTGACGCGATGGACGTTGACAGTGATTACGCCATTTCGGAGGTCGCTCGAAGAGCGCCTGTGGACCGCGTCTTCGTCCTGGACGATCGGGCTCTCGTATCGGAAGACGTAGCCCTCGATGCCGGCATTGGGCAGCAGCCAGTCGTTGACGGCATCGGCCAGGCGAGAGAGCCTGGGCTGCAGAGCATTTCTATTGTACGCATTTCTGTGCTCGTTCGTGATCGCGAGCGTCCCACCCTTGAGCGCGATCCCTGCAACGGACGGCGGCACGTGGTAGCACGCGGCCACCTGCTCCATCGACATCTCAGCGAGCGCCGCGAATTCGAGGTCGGAGACGCTCATGGCGAGCTGTTGATACTTGGATCCCTTGCCCAGGACGGGCGGCCCGAGCCGGGCGCCCATTCCACCACCAACGCGCTCCTGCCAGCGGTTGGAGATCAGCTCCCCGTCGTCCGGGTCGATGTCCTGCTCGGTGGTGATAAAACCCGAGATCATTCCGTTGTGTTCAAGAACCGTGCCAATATACGCCCTGGCCAGGGTGTCCGTATCCTGCGCCCAGGCCACGGCCTGGACCGGGCTCATGCCGTCGGTGGTCGGCCGCGCCGGGTGGGGATAGCGAATCTGGTGGATCTGGTCGGCCGGGATCCAGACCGGCGTCCCCATCCCCGGAATTGCGATTTTCCAGTCGGCCAGCTTGCCCGAGGCGTCGTACCTGCGATCGACGACCCAATTGGGCGGTATCGCTTGGAAGCCCGAGGCGTACTGAGCGCCGGCCGGACCGAGGCGCAGCCAGTAGGCCGTGCCCGTCAGGTCTAGGTGCATGATCGAGATCTCGGCCAGCTCGGCCCATGAGACGCCGCCAGACGGACGAGCGAGAGGTGCCGCTACCGCCAGGGCGGTATCGCTCGTCGTCTCTTTGTCGCCGGCCCAGAGCGACCAGGGGCGGGAGTTCACGTCCTGGGAGAGCAGGCTGACGAAGCAGTAAATCCAGCCGGCGTACCGGGCTAGCTGCTCGTCTGGGCGGGTCGCCCTGGTGGTGGTGAGACGGCTCGCCCCGATCTGGATGAGAATCTCGTCATAGTTGAGCGAGCTCCCTCGCCTCGGCTGGGGTAGGGGTGCGGCTCTTACCTGCCTGGTGCCTATGCGACGGATCGACGTTCCCGCAGCGGCTGCGCGCAATTACTCTCACCCCCCAAGGGTGGCTAGACGAAGATCTGGGCTCTGAGCGCGGGCTTGACCGGGGCATAGGCTATCGCGAGGGCGTCCGCATCGTCAAGGGACCGGCCCAGGGAGCGCTTCAGCTTCTCCTTAGGGGTCACGAGGACGGTTTCGGTCTGGCCGTGGGGCCCATAGGTGATCGCAGCGAGCTGGGCCGTCAGGTCGTCATCGTCCGGGTCGAGGTCCAGGCAGTCGTCCATGACCTCGGCCAGATGGAAATAACATTCCGTCCTGTACTTGTAGTATTCCAAGGGCTTCGTGCTGGCCTCGCTGAAGTTCACGAACACCATGGGGTAGCCAGCTTTGCGCATCTCGTCAGCCGGCCCTGCCCCGATCCCGATCGAGTCGATTCTGAATTCCTCGGGCCCGATGTAGTCGGCCACCTTCGAGACCTTCTGCCGCAGGTCGGCCAGGTTCATGCGGCGGTATTCCTTGATCTTCCGGTAGTGCCTCCCTCGCCTGCGACCCAGGACGGACGGGTCGTCTCCCTCCCGGCCCACGTCGAGCGCCAGGATCCCAGCTCCCTCGGGCTCGACCTTCTTCCGATGGCAGCGCTCGATGAGAGACATGGGAAAGAGCCCGTGCGGGTTGTCGTCCGGAAACTGCCCGAGCACTTTGGCCAGATAGAGCGGGTTCAACTGGCCCCACTTCTTCCTGACCACATCGACCCAGTCGGGCGTCACCAGCATCGGCCAGGGCAGCTCGGCGTCGCCCATCAGCTCCCGCCAGTTGCCGGGTTCGCCTGGCTTGATCTCCATAGTCTCTGCAGTGATCCCGAACTCCGTGAAATTCGGAGTGTCGAAAGCGGAGATGTTGAACGAGCCCCCCGCGTTCTGGTGCTCGCGGCCGAACTCGGAGACGGGGTCCGTCGGGTTACCTATTTTCAATAACCGGCAGGTGCGCGGATTATGCAGGCAGCCGATGAGGCCATCGATCACATCGTCCGCCATGCCACATGCCTCGTCCAGGATCACCAGCACGTTGCCCGCGTGCCATCCTGTCGCGGCCGTCACGTTATAGTCCGAGGACGCGAAGCCCAGGGCAAACCACTTTTCGTCAAACGAGCGGCCCATGTCCCATCGGGTCAGCAGTGGCTTGCTACCGATCGGGACCTTCCGGCGCAGCTTCGCAGCGGCCACCCGGATCTCCTGCCAGAGGATCGACCGGACCTGCCGCCCAGTCGGTGCGGTGGTGATGACGATGCAGTCGGGCCCGAAGGCGAGGAGAAACCAGATTGCAGCTCGGGCTGCGATGTAGCTTTTCCCCGCGGCATGGCAGCTGGCGACGCTCGTTATGTAATTGTCGCGGAGGCTCTCCAGGATTTCAGACTGCTTCGCCCATGGTGTTTCGTCGAGCATGTCGGTCAGCAGAAAGGTCGGGTCCGCTGCCAGTCGATCCGCTACCGCCGAATATGCCGAGGAGACACTCACGCCGGCAGTCTAGTGAATCGTTGGCGGGTCGCCGTCCCGTGTCTGCTTCGGCTTCGGAGGTCTGGGCCTCTCGGGCGCAGCGGGTCGGGGATTCGGAAGCCAGCCAGGCGTCGCGCTCCTGCGACCCTGCAGCCAATGCACGACCCAGAGCAAGCCGTCCAGCACCGCCAGCTCGAGCTCTCTCACGAAGAAGCCCGCCAGGATGGTCAGGCGTGCGCGGCGAGACGTCGCCATATCGGGACCCCCATCCAGCGCAGGAACCACACCGCGAAGGCGAGGAGAACGGCCCACCTGAAGAAGGTGCCTAGAACCGCACCAACTCGCGTCGCCCAGAATTCCAATAGCGCCTGCTCCCGGCGGCTGAGCACTCCGTCAAGCTTTCGCTGGTCCTCCCGGTTCATGCTTCGGGCTCCCCATCCCTGATCGGCGGCATGTCTCCGTTTCGCTTCAGTGTCTCCACCATCTCCTCAAGCGCCTGAATCATGCACGAGCGCTCCGCGTTCGACACCCATGTGGCCCATCCGCCGGCCCCCTTGCTGAAGCCGAGAAGCGCGAAACACTCTCCCGCCTGGTCGAATATCGGCCCCACTGTCTGGGCGATCGCTTGGGCTGTTTCCTCAAGTTCGTGCAGCCTCTGCTGATGCTCGTTCATGACTCCACCGTCGGCGGGTTCTTGCTCCCATACTCGTCGGCCTCAGGCTGCGACGCAGCAGCGGCCATCGTTGCCATGCGCTGGACGTCGACCTGGAAGTGGCGGCACCACTGGTCCGGCGTGGCAGGTGGCCAGACGGGAACGATCCCGATCACCTTGCCCTCTGCGTCAAGCTCCTCGGCGGCATCTGGCGTCCCCCCTCGGCATGTCATGTCCGCAATCTCGCACCACTCGCATATGCTGCAGGCTCTCATGGCTCTCCTTCTCGGGCTACTGGCCCTGTGGGTCTGGCGTGTTTCGCATGTCCCATGACGCGAACGAGCCAGTGTCGTTGACGGATGCAGACGCCCGCATCTCGATTACAGTCTTACCCGGGATGGCCGACGGCCATGGCAGCTGCCCGCTAAAGTTGCCAGTACCTGTCGTGACGTTGCCGGATACGAGGACGACCTGGGTCGCGCCGCCGAATGGTGTCAGGAGCATGTTCACCAGCTGGGACTTCGCTGTGGCTCCCAGGAGCGGGACGATTCCGAAGCGCAACGTCTTGAGAAGTGCGGTGTAGTTACGCGGCACCATGTAAACCATCATCTCGCTTCGGTTGTAGCCGATGCGGGTGCATCCCCTGATATCGGCCAGCGGGCTGTCGGGGATGCCGTCGGCGCCGACGTCCGGGTCGGTGTGGATGTAGACGTTGCCGATTGTGTCCTGCGTTATGACAGAGACACTGTTGACCGCTTCCCAGTCGCCCATATCACCGACGAGCGCCGACTCAGTCCCAGAGCCTGCGTTCGCTCCCAGGAAGGTCACCTCCTGCGCTCTGTCGAAATTGGCGTCGAGCCCGTCGACCAACACCATGACCGTCACCGCGTCCAGCTCGCTGTCGCTCGATGCATAGAGCGAGATGCCACCGCTCCACCACGGGTAGAGATCGGCAGCGCCCACCTCCGGGCAGTCCCACACGGTCTCGGTGTCGCCGAGGTCTATCTCAGGATTGAATCCGAATTTATTGATGACGACCACTGGCAGGCCGCCCACGTACACCAGCCCGAGAGACGCCCTGTCGTCATACGGGATAGAGCGCCAGTCCTCGGGAGGCAGAGCCGTCTCGTGCGCGCGCACCGTGACGGCGGCCACAGAGGCGCCGCCAGGAGCCGTCACCACCTCGACATAGACCGTGCCGCGTACCATGTTGAGGCACGACAGGCGGCCCGAGATGCCATCGAGCACGATATCCCCGATCGCCTCGCTGCCCTCCGCGTCCTCGCTGGTCCTGACGGACCGGACCCGCACCCGTGCCCCACTGTCGGCAGTCGATGCTAGGTCGGTATTGAGGCAAGCCTGGCCGTAGTTTGCGTCGAGCTGGAGTACGGCCGAATTTGAGGCGTCGTCAAACGAGTAGTGCACGGCGTGCTTCGCTGCGATGACAGGGACCGGACCTCCTGCCGCGAGCCCCGGCAGTGTCCTGAATTGGTTGGCGCCTGGGTCCTGCGCGAGCGAGGGCAGAGCCCAGAGCGCGAGCATCAGCGCCCCGATCGTGGTTGCATTCCTCATGATTTCCTCCGTGTTTCCTTTGGTGGATGGGCACGCTTCGGAGGGGTTGGCACAGGATATTACTCTGCTGGGAGCTTGACTTCTGCGAGCTTGGTTGACTTCTGGTGACATGCTTGACATTTCCAGGTAAACGCGCCGAACACTCCGCGGGTCGTGCTGCCGCACGGGAGGGTGTACTCCGATCCCTCCATGGGCTGAATCAGCTTCCCGCAGCCGAGAGACTTGGCAGCCTCAACCGTCGTCATCTTCGCTCGTCTCCTCGATGTAGAAGCGCTCCGGGTCCACCTTCCGAAACAGCCCGTTGCGCAGCATCTCCAGGTTTCGGCCCCCCTTAGTGGTGGGGATCTCCTTCGCCACCTCGTCGCTCTCCCGATCAAGTATCCTGAATATCGTCCGCATCGCTCTCTCCCTTCTCAATCGTGGTCACAGCGTGGCCCCTTATTCGCTCTCTCGAACACCATCTCGGCAGGCTCCTCGCCAACCCGATCAGCCTTGAATGGCCTCGGGGTACCCGGTCCTCTGCCGTTGGTGTGGTAGTCGCTCCAGTCTCGGGCATAGAGCCCGGGCCACGGCCCGATGGACTCAATGCAGGTCGGGCACGTGACGAGCCTGGGTAGCTGCGTCCATAGCTCAGCGCGCCCATCGTTCCGAATCTCCACCTGGAGTTTGTGGTCGGTCTCGTCCTCGTTCTCGCGTGTGTCGACCCAGATGCAGACGGCCTGCCCAGGGCGGAGCCGCAGCGTCGGCACTCCGTCGGGGGACTTCTCCCAGAGCAGGCAGGGGATCGACTCGCTCATGTCGATCTCGATCGTCGGCACAGTCGTTGCGCGCTCCAGCTGGGCCTCCAATTCGGCGATGCGATCCTGCAGCTCCGGGATGAACGTATCGGGCTCAGCCTCCTCGTATAGCTGCCCCCTGTCCTCGCACTGGCCCTCTTCGCCTGCAATTGGCTTCGTCGTGTCGAACCAAATGCCCTCGGTGCCATCGTACCCGTAACGCCCTGCCATCACTCCCCCTTCCTTCGCGCTGCCTCGTCCCCGAGCACGATCCTCTGGTCACCGGACCTCATCTCGGGCGGCCGATCCGCCGGCCACTCCGGGTGCTCGACAACGGGGATGCCGAGGAATGTGCGGGGCTCGCCTCGGAGTTGCTCCTCCGTGACCTTCTCGATTGCGTCGTGACACCACTCGACGTATTCGTCCGGCTCCTTGGGATGCATCGTCGCCCTGCCGTGCACTAGGTCGAAGGTGGGCTCTCGGACTGGCCACGCCCACCGATGCAGCAGCTGTAAGTCCGTGACGCGCTCGTTCGGCGGTTCGATTGGAGGCTCGACAATGGGGACCCCGCACATTTCCAGGTTGTGGAATGCCTGGGCCGCCTGCCCTTCCTGCCCCTGCCGATGCGCCTCCTCCGGTCCCGTCTCCTCCCAGCTCGGGTGCACCAGGCCATACTTCACCCGGGCCGACTCGATCCGATCCAGGCGACGCTGAGCGCCCCACCCGACCAGCGCCCAGGCACCAGCAAACGCGAGCGAGGCGAACACCCAGCCGACGCATAGTAGAAGTATTGCCCACGTCATGATTCATCGTCCCCCTCTTCCATGGACTTCCTTTGCGACTCGCGTATCTCCGCCAGATCCTCCTCGAGCGGCTTGACGATGAAGTAGAAGACCACGAAGAAGGCCACGTACGCCCCGATATACGCCGCGCCAAACCAGAGCACGCTCATGAGTACACCTCGTGTGCCCAGGCGATCACCGCTGGGTCGGCCCAGTCTTCCAGCCACTGCCCGTTGATGGGGCCGACGGGCAGCCCCTGGTGGTGAAGGTGCGGGCCCGACCCCGTGTCGTGGTAGACCGCCCAGAGCCCCGCAGCCCGCGCGACGGATTCGAGACTCTGGGCGATCGTGCCTCCCACCTCCGGTATTTCCCCGTCGAACTCCACCCCCAGGTCGTCGGCCATCCCAGGGAAGACGCAATGCTTCGACCCTGGCAGCCCTCCGACCTTCGCGTTGTAGGCAGGCGACCGATAGCCTCCGACGGCTCGCACGTCGTAGCCTCCGCGCAGGAGCTTATCCATCATGATCGCTTTCGCTTCCAGGTAGTCGGCAGGGGAGAGCGGCAGCCGCCCATGCTCGTCGGGCTCTCCATAGCTCGCCTCTCTGTGCTCCTCGGGCAGAGGCTTTCCGCCGACGGCTGCTATCGCCATCATCTCCCAGCTCGGGCTCTCCAGGCTGAGCTCTGTCTTCGCAGGAAAGAGCCGGTCAGCCATACCCAGAATCAACGTCTGCCTGCCTCGGAGCGCTTCCTTAATCCAGACTTTGACCAACTGCTCCAGCACTGTTGTGTCGGTCTTCTTGAATGCCTCGGCCAGCTGCCGCCTGACCTCGGCCTCCATCGATCGACCCTTGGGCCGTCCGCCAGGGTTTCCACTCTGGCCCCTCTTCCATCGACCCGCCAGCATCTTCGGATGGCGGAGACCCGGGTTATCCTTCCTGTCGGCCATGAGCGCCTCCGTGCATTGCGTGGCTGCTGGCTGCGTGTTCTTCAGGCCCCACCCAGTCAGGTCCAAGGTGGGGGGTCACCGACATTCTGCGTGCGGTTTCGAGCCGGGCCCAGCATCTCCAGATGCGCCTGACGGCAGCCAGGAAGCCGAAGCGGCTCGCTAGAAAGCTCACGCCGGGCTCGGGCGCTCGCGGCCGCGCCTGTATCATCTCCACGCAGGCGTCCCGCCAGCACCACTCCAGCAGATCCAGCATCGCCGGCCAGTCGTAGCCGCACTCGATCATGTGGTCCCGGATGGCGCTTTCCCTCTCCCGCTCCAGCGCTCGCTCGTCTTCAGGCATGGCCCCCCCGGTTGAATAGCGGCGCATCCTCCTCGACCCTGCGCCGTGCCAATGCCGCATACTCGGCCTCTCGCTCTATGCCGACGCATCGGAAGTCCTCTCGCAGTGCGGCTGCCAGCGTCGTGCCGCTACCCAGGAAGGGGTCGAGGATCGTGCCGCCCGGTGGTGTGATGAGGCGGCAGAGCCACTGCATCAGGGCGAGGGGCTTCACGGTTGGGTGCGAGTTGAGCACTTCGGCCGCGCCCCGGTTGTAGGGATTGCCGGCCCCGTCTGGGCCCATCGCCGCCTGTCCAGCGTGCCTTGAGAAATCCCGCTGCCGCCGATCCATCCCCTCAAGCCCCGCATTCCGCTCAGCGCTGCTGGCCTTCGCGCAGTAGAAGTATCGCTCAGCCGAGGCCATGCCTCGTGTTGCCTCCGGGCTGCCGTCGTGGATGACGTTGGCGGGCCAGCGGCCGGTCCAGTTTCTGCCCGGTGCTTCCTGTGAAGTGAATCCAAATGCGTCCCCGGTCCTCCCGTGCTGCTCGATTCGCTCGTCCCCCACCCTGCACCCATCCACATTGAGCGCCCCCGTCCCGTGCTCGGCAACGTTCCCCGCGACAGTGCCGAGCAGTGGCTTGCGTGCGAGCACGATCGGCTCGCAGGCTGGCTTCAGCGCCGTGCCCCATCCGTCCCAGTCTCCATCGAGGTTGTGGCTCTTGGGAAACCCGCTGCCGTAAAGCCACATAAGGCAGTCCCGGATCTCCCAGCCCGCATCCTCAAGAGCGCAGGCGAGCCGGTGATAGGTGCGTGTCCCTCCGAAGGCCACGATATGCGCTCCGGGCTTCGCCACTCGCAGCAGCCGCTTACCGATCTCCTCGCCGGGAGGCAGAGAGTCCCATGCCTTGCCCATGAATCCCAGGCCATAGGGCGGGTCAGTCACGATCGAGTCGACACTCTGCTCGGGCAGCTCGCGCAGGATCTCTAGGGAGTCGCCCTCATGGATTTTCCAGCTACTCGGCATCGGCCACCTCCGGCTGCGGGTCAAGCCCGACCTCGATGCGGCAGAGGGCGCAGCCCCGGATATGCGCTGAAACCATCCGGGCCACTTCCTGGGCGTCCTGCCCTTCCTGCAGCTCGACTCCGAGGACGTTGCCCATCAGCTCCTGAATCTCCTCGGGCGGTATGGGCTCGTCTGGCTCCTGGGTCATGCCATGCGCGACCAGCAGGGCACAGCAGAGCGTCTCGAAGATCTCGGTGGGGCTCGGGACCTTCGGGCCACTCACGAGGCTCTGGAAGGCGGTTAGCTGAGTCATCGTTCATCCCCCTTCTCCAGCCATGGGAGCCAGCATTCGAGAGCGGCGGCGAGGCGCTCCATCGACCTTGCGTTCGGCCGGCAGAGCCCGCGCTCCCATTTGCTAACGACCTGCTCGCAGGTGTCGGCGCCGTTCTCCCGCATCCTCGCCGCCAGCTGGTACTGGGTCAGCTTCAGTCTGTGACGCACCATCCGAATTCGCTGCCCTACGTTTCCGTGTTTTCTGAATCCCGTCTCGTCCGGATCGAGCGGCGCCAGGCGAAAGCCGCACAGCCGAGGCTCCTCGTCGAAGTGCTCGTCCGTCTCTCGGTCGTGCTGGCTACGCATCGGTGGGCACCTCGCACAGGGTCGTTGTGTCGAGATCGGGGTCGCACTCTGGGCAGAGAAACATGGGCGCGCACACCCACTCCCCACCGAGTTCTCCGATCCAGCCCTTGCCACATCCCGGCTTGCTTTCCCTGGTGGCCGCGCTCTCGTCCTCGGCAGTCGGCGTCTCCCCGAGCACCCCCATATGCTGGAGCCCTGCCATGATGGACTTCGTCTGCGTCATCAGGATTCGATTCTGCAGGTCGATCGCCTGGGTGATCGCAGCCAGTTGTCCACACATCTGGCGCAGGAGGGTCGTCGCGCTCCGTCCGTCTCCTCCTCCGATCCTCGTTCCGTTCGCCCGTGCCGTCCGTCGCACTTGCTTTCCCACGTCGTTCTCCTTTTCTCGCGTTGATTGATGCTATGCCTTCACGTTGTATCGCGGCTCGATCCTCCCCATGTCGTCGGGCGGGACCGATGCCTTCTCCAGCCAGCCATGATGCGATGCGAGCATGTCCAGGCCGCAGAGCACTGTCGCCTCGTCCATCCGGCCGCCGTTCTCGTCCTCGATCTCGCTGCGCGCCAGCAGGTCGGCCGCGCTGATCGGGAACATGCCGGGGTCTTTAGTCGCCGCCTCTTGCACCGCGAGCACCAGGTGCCCGAGGGTCTCTCCGATTCTTCGCGTCACGATCGCTTGCCCTCCCTCTCTTTGGAATTCGGCCGACCTTCTCCAGCGCGGCCTCTGTGTCCCTGCGCTTCTTCAGCTGCGCGCGGAGCCTCTCCTCGTTCTCCAGCAGGCAAGGCGCGCCGCAGAACGTCTCCCCGTTCACGTCGAATGCCAGCGCAGGCTCGACGTCTTCTCCGCACTGGTCGCACTTGTCCCTCGCCATTTCAGATCCCCCTGTTCGGCAGATAGAGCGAGGTCATCTTCTCGGACCCGGGCGAGCCCGCCTCCGCGGTTTCGCCGTGCTCGTCATCGATCCATCGCACCCAGTAGTGCCTCAACATTGCCCCCTCGAATTCGGCCTCGTTAATCCCGTCCTCTCCGCAATCCTCTGTCTCGTACCTATGTGCGAGTATCTTCATGGCCTCTAGATCATGGTGGCCGTTCGCGTACCAGTCGTCACCGTCTTCGCCTCCCCACGCCCTGGGCTCAGCCATGTCGCCCCCTTACCTGCTGATAGAACCCCTCGCGACGAGCCATCCACCAGGACGGGTCGCCGCCCTCGTCTTCGAGCCTCGTCATCGCTCGGTCGTAGCGCTCCAGGTCTCGCTCCCTGCAGTTGGTGGGTAGCGGGTCGTGCCCCTGCGATCCCCTCGCCATCATCAGGGCCAGGGTGTAGCCCTGCATTGCGTGGGACGGGTCCATGTGGTCTCGACCAGGGACGACCTCTCCGGCCGCCCAGAGCTTCCCGTGCTCGGCCATGTAGGGTTTCCCCACGCCAGAGAGCGCGAGCGCGTGGGCGATGGCCTGGCCGGCGTTCTCGCCTCGCAGGCCGCGCTCTGCCTGCCGCCCGCTGTCCAGCATCGGGACGTGCACCGACTTGTTTCTGAGCGCGACTATGCGCAGCGCTGCGGGCCCCTGTGGCGCGCTGGTGCGAGCGATTTCCAGGCATCGGCCCACGTCGAGCCTCTGCTGGGACGTGACGACCTGGCCGCGAGCCTCTTGCATGACGCTGGAGACGCGCCGGGCCACCGCGCTGCAGATCTCCGAGGGCGTCGGCAGGTATTGCCGATCGACTTCGAGCCGGAAAGAGCCCAGGGCTGCGACGAGCCAGGGCAGCGGGATATCCGCCGTCTGCTCAAGGTACGCCGCCAGCGTCAACGCGGGCGTCCCGCCTGGCTGGGCGTAGCTCGCCAGCAGCCGGCCGATCTCCACCACCCGCTGCTCGTTAGATGTCCTCGAATCCTGCCTGTCGTTCTTCGTCCTCTTGCTCGACCCTCGCGAGCTGGCCCTCGATTGCTGCCTGCAGGCCTCGTGCGGGTTTCCCTGACCCATGTCCGTTTCCCTCCGTCCGTGGTTGTTTGTGGTTCCAGTATCGCATGAGCGTCGAGCGAAAGGCGCCCTGGAATCGGGTCCCGTCGCGCTCGCCCGATTTCGCCTGAGCTTCGCCTATGAGAATCTCCCGGTGGTGCTCGAACCACTCCTCCCGGGTCGCCCATGTCTGGCCATCGAGTCCCGTTGGGACCTCTCCCGTCAGCATCGAGACGAAGCCCGAGACATCTGGGCCGGAGGGCGCATCGCCACCCTCTGTTGCTGCTTCTGTTGCTGCTTCTGTTGCTGCTTCTGGGGAGGGCGGAGTCCGCGGAGGTGCTCCGGCAGGCGCGGAGGTGATCCCCTGCTTTTTCGCGAGCTTAGGTATCCAAACTGTAATGACTTCGTTGCGAACTTGGTACGTATACTCCATGAAGTCGAGCAGACTTCGCACCAACTTCGCCCCCGCTTTGCCCTGACTTCGACCTGAAATGAAGGCGATATCGCCCGAACTTAGGTGCAACTCGCCGCCGGAGACCCTGCTCGAATAGGCCCGAGTAGCCACGTCGAAGAGCCCGAGCAGCATCCCTCGGAACTCCGGGTCGCCCCAGCGGGCGGCGGTCTTCCGGTGGTTGTGGAGCGAGTGGTGAATCTTCGTGTGAGGCCGGGTCTTCAGCTTCTTCCGGTCGCTGGGGTACTGCTCGCGCGGCATCCGGAGCCCCCTCAGGCTAGGAAGTCGACTGCATCCATCTTCAGGCGCTCCAGCGCCGGAGCAAAGGTGACCAGCACGTATCGGATCTTCCGGGTCGAGAGATGGCCCTTCCCGCCCTCCAGCTGCGCGATCCGGTCCCGGGTGACCCCGATCCGTTCTCCCAGTTCCTTCTGGGTCAGGCCCAGCTCATCCCGCAGCCGACGGATCGGCGGCAGGGCCTCGCTCGATTTCGCTGTTTCCATGCCCGAACCATTGCACGTGAAGCGGAGTTGCACAACCCCTGGAGAGGGTGTATTGTCTGGCTACACACCAACTTCGAAGGGGAGATGCACGAATGAGAGAGACCGAAGCGATCAGCGAGCAGCCCGAGGGCTGGAATGTCGAGACGGATTTCGGCGCCAGGCGATGGGGCGCGAAGAAGGCGCTCGAATTGCTCGAAGGAGGCCACGTCGACGCGGCGCGGCAGATCCTCGCGGGAGCGGCGCGCGACTGGATCATGCCCGACGCGCCGGCAGTCGAAGTCGAGCCGATGGAGATTCAACCCTGGGAACAGCGCTGGACAGTGGAGAGCGCGGACAGGGTTGAAGGGTTCTCCCGGGGAGCGAGTGGCACGCCCGCGCGTGTCCGGCTCTGCGATAAACGAGGACGGGCTCTTACCCTGACGCAGGGCAGCCTGCCCGGGATGTATCGACTGGCCGAGGAGATCGTCAATCTCATCAACGAATCGGTGGGCACCTCGTTCGCCGTCCGCCTGGACCGCGTCGGCAGGGAGAGGAGAGGCTCTTGACTCGATTTCGACGGACACTGCTACCGGACGACGACGAGCAGGGGAGGCAGCTGCGGCGCTTGAATAGGGCCGTGGCTGCCCTATATTGTTTCGTCGTGTTGCGCGCCCTGATCGGATGGCTGGGCGTGGCTTGATCGTGGTGAAACACAACTAGGAGAACGGACGGATGACACTGCTCAACGCACTACCCTTGCCCGACGACGGACCGGGTCGATACCTCGACGTGCCGAACGAGGTCTACCACCGCTGGGACGCCTGCAACAATTCGCAGCTCAGCCACATGAAGCGCAGCGCGGCCTACGCATTCTATCGACGGCACCACTACAAGGAGCCAACAGACGCCCAGGCGCTGGGGACCGCGATCCATTGCGCCCTGCTGGAGCCTGCGAGATTCGAGCGCCACTACCGCCTCGATCCGCCGAACCATAAGGGCGAGTGGCCGAAGGGCTGGCGCAACTCGAACGACTATAAGGCCCAGAAGTCGGACCTCCTCGCGCACGGGTTCGACATCCTGAGGCAGGAGCACTTTGACGCCTGCCGCGTACTGCAGGAAGGGGTTAGGGAGAATCCGCGCGCGGCCGAGATCTTCGATTCCGCCTGTGCCACAGAGGTCTCCGTGGTGGTCGAGTCGCCTGACCATCCTGGCGTCATGCTCAAGGTGCGGCCGGATCTGCTGTGCCCGGACGCCGGCCAGATCTGGGACGTCAAGAAGACGAAGAACATTGACCCCGATCTCTTCGCCCGCGATATGTTCACGTTTCAATATCACCAGGGCTCGGCCTTCTACCTGGATGCGATGAACGCGCTGGAGCCGGGCACCTACAATCAATTCGGCCTGCTGGTGGTGGCCGACGATCCGCCTTTCGAGGTGCGGCCTTACATCGTTGGCGAGCGCTCGATTGACCTTGGCAGGATCACGTATCAGGCTAGGCTCAAGAGGTGGTCGGAGTGCGAGGCGGACGGACACTGGCCGGCAGGCGGCGAGCGCATCCAAGAGATTGACGTCCACCACTGGGCTTTCGATAAGGAGATCTAGCTATGCCTGAGACAATCAACGTAGACCCCGATACCGGGGAGGTGATCGGGACGGAGGCGACGACAGCGCTCTCCGTGCAAGCGCTCGCCGCGTCGCTCGACGTCCAGGTGACGACGGCGAAGCAGTACCCGAGATCGGTTGAGACGTTCCGATCCGAGCTGGTGTCCTGGGCGTGCCTCGACATCGAGGTGGCCGACTCGTGCACCTACTCGGTGCCGCGCGGAGGCAAGTCGATCATGGGCGCGTCGATCCGCTTCGCTGAGCTGGCAATGCAGGCTTACGGCAATATCGTGGTCGAGACGGCAGTGCTCGATGACGGCAGCGAGAACCGGCGGCACGTCATCTGCGTCGGCACGTGCCGCGACCTGCAGCGCAACACCGCGAGCCGGGCCGAAGTCACTCGGTCCATACTCAACAAGAACGGATCGGTGTACCAGGACCACATGATCGAGACGACCATAGCGGCCGCCTCTGCCATCGCACGGCGCAACGCAATCCTGCAGGTGATCCCGAAGGCGCTCTGGAAGAACGCCCACGACAAGAGCAAGAAGGTCATGATTGGCGAGGGCAAGCCGCATAGCGAACGGGTGGCCGATGCGAAGGCCGCGCTCGTCAAGCTGGGAGCGAACGAGGGAGACGTTGAGGCGTGGGTGGGTCATCGCTGGGAGGATATGACGATCGACGACCTGGTGGCGCTGCGGCTGCGTTACAAGGCGATTGACGAGAAGGCCGTGCGGGTGGAGGACGCATTCCCGACGCCGGGCACGCCTGCCGAGAACGGCGACGCGACACGGGCCGAGAAGCCTGGAGCGGTGGCAGCAGCGTCGGCGCTCTCGAAGGCGAGGGAGCGTAGGCAGGAGAAGCCCGAGCCAGAGACGGACCCCGACACGGGAGAGGTGATCCCGCCAGAAATCAAGTAGTATCAACGATGTCGCATCTCGGGCTGCGATTCAGTGAGGTCGTATAGATGCCGCAAGCGGACTGCCCGTGTCCGATCTTGCCGCCGGCGCAGTGGCTGAACAATCAGGGTTTAGAGAGATTCCAATTGGACTGCGTTAAACAAACTCCGAGCGGGTGAGAGGCCTGCAGTAAATCAACCTACAAGGGAGAGAAAGATGACATTGACGGACGGAGAAGGTGTGCGCGTGCTGGAGCTTCACGTGGAAAACTTCATGGGAATTCGCGTAGCCGATGTGAAGCCGGAGCCCGACGGCCTGGTGGTGGTCGGAGGCGAGAACGGGCAGGGGAAGACGTCGCTCCTAAATGCGATCGAGTGCGCCCTGCGCGGAAAGGCGTGGCATCCGGGCGAGCCCGTGCGGGCTCTTCAGCGTTGCTCCGATGTGAAGGTGGACCTCGGGGCGATCACCGTACACCGACGATTCAACGACGACGGGACCATGACGCTCAAGGTCCGCAACATGGACGGCTCGACCCCGTCCAGCCCCCAGGCCACGCTCGACGGCCTGGCCGGCGCGATCAGCTTCGACCCCCTCGCGTTCTCCCGGCTGAAGCCTGCCGAGCAGGTGGACGACGTGCTGCGGGTGATCGGCGTCGATACCCGGGCCATGGATGCTGCGATCAAGACCACGTTCGACGAGCGCACGACCCAGAACAGGGAGACGGCCAGGCTCAAGGTGGCCCTCGACTTGCTGCCGAGCCATGACGACGCCCCGGACGAGCGCGTCGAGGTGGCCGAGCTGATGACGAAGGCCCAGAACGCACGGGACCAAAACGCGGCATTCCAGAAGGCCCGGGACGCGGCCCACCTGAAGAAGGACGAGGCCGAGCTGGCAGAAAGGCTGGCACAGGAGGCGGCCGCGGACTGTGTTGAGCTCCAGCGAAAGCTGGAGCTAGCTCGGGTCATACTGAAAGATGCCAACGCCCAGCACGACAGGGCCCAGAGCGCCCAGGCCGCCGAAGAGCGGGTCACTTCTCAGCTGGTGGACTTCGACCTGGGGCCGCTAGAGCAGGCCGTGCTGGAGTGCGAGGGGCGCAACAGGAAGGTCTTGGAGAACCAGGCGAAGCAGGCAGCGGCGAACGAGCTGAAGCTGGCTGAGACGCTCTCGGGGCAGCTGACGGACTCGCTAGAAGCGAAGAGGCAGGCCCGGACGGAGGCCATGGCCAGCGCGAGAATGCCCATTGAGGGGCTCCAGCTGTCCGAGGACGGGCTGCGATTCGGCGGCGCCCCCTTCGCCCAAGCGTCTAGCGCTGAGCGGCTCAGGACGTCCATAGCGATGGGCATGGCCCTTTCTCCCCAGCTCCGGGTGATGCTGGTGCGAGACGGCGGGATCCTGGACCGCGACGGGATGGCGCTGCTCGAATCGGTGGCCCTGGAGCGTGGCTACCAGGTATGGATCGAGAGGGTGGGCGACAGCGACCCGGGAGCGCTGGTCCTGCGCGACGGCTTCGTGGTCGGCTCGCCCGAGGAGGCAGAGCGCCTGGCCGGGCAGGGTGAGTGCCCGAATTGCGGCAACGCTCACACCCCATACAGCTATTGCGGCGACGAGGTCGACGAGCGCGACGAGGAGGGGGACTGGTGACGGCCATCTGGATCAGGTGTGGGGAGATCGTCGCTGCCGACGGGCCCGATATGCCGGTCTCGTTTCACGGGCCGTGCGGGCTGCTCATGGCTGGCGAGGAGTTGCCTCTGGAGTGCCCCGCATGCGAGTTGTCCGGGCGCCTGCAGGCCGTCGAGCGCGAGCACGAGACCCCTCTGGCCTCGGGGTTCGGGGGCCGGCTGGATGGCCTGCAGAAGCAGGTGGACGCGCTGCAGGAGCGCGTGCGCGTGCTCGATGCGAATCTCGACCGATCTCCCTAGCTGGTGACGACAGAGCGCCGGCCCAGCGACCGACGGCCCCAGGCGGGATGCACTGCCTGGGGCCGTTCTGCGTCCGGTTCATTTTCCGCCCCGATTCGACTTTCTAGTTAATCCGTTGAGAAAGGCCGAAATCGAAAAAATGGGGGGCCCCACCTCGACGGACGGGACGAGATGGGGCCCCCGGAGAACAGCGGATGCATCCGCCGATCGTGGTAGCGCCAGCGTAGCGCAATCAGGGCGGACGGTCGGCCTGGCCAAGTAGGCGAAGCACGCTGGAGACGTCCCCGAGGTCAACCCCTCCGTTGCCGTTGATGTCTGCTCGGCGCACGATGGAGGCATAGCGGGTCTGGGGGTTATTCGACGCGGCAATTCGGCCGAATGCGCCCACCGCCCACAGGCTCCACTCGAACGTGCCCGCGGCCTCAGACTCGGCGCACCAGTGGACCCCAGCCACACCGTCCAGAACGATCCAGCCCCCAGGCTCGGGCTCGACCGAGACCAGCACGCCGGCCACCCGCACCTCGTAGTAAGCCACGTCTGCCGAGTTCTCGACGAACGGCTGAAGCCAGCATAGCTCCGATGCCTCGCAGCGCTGAGCGGTCCCGAGCCCCACCGCGACGGCCAGGCAGAAGAGCGACCAGCCCCAGCGGCCGAACCAGAGCCGACTCACTGGGGCTCGGCCCCGCCGGCTGGAGTCCGGTCCCATTCCTTCGGAACATAGGGGCAGCCGACTGCAGCCAGGAAGTCGACGCCCTTGGAGTATCGATCCCAGTCAGCTTGGGAGACTGTGCGGCCCTGGTCGATCAGTTGCGTGATCCGCTCGGCGATCATCTCCAGCAGCCGGACGTCCTGGGCACAGTCTTCTGGCGTCCAGCCGGGACCGCCAGTGGTGGAGCAGCCGAGCACGAGCACGAGGAACAGGGTGGGGACGATTCGGGACATGATTTCTCCTATGGTGTGGGCGGTGGTGGTGGCGATTGTCCAGTCAGGAAATAGTAGAGCGCTCCAGCCAGGCCAGAGAGAGCCGAAACCCCTCCGGCCACCTTCGCCATATCGGCCGGCGTGACGGAGATGCCAGCGCGAGCCAGGGCACTGTCAACGTATAGCTTCAGGCCGTCGATCCTCTTGCTCGTGATCTTCTCCGTGATCTCGCCGTGTCTCACATGCTCTCGGAAATGCACCGACAGCTCTGTGACGCACTTCGACATAGCCTGCTGAGCCTCGTTCATGCGATCGAATCCGGTCTGGGTCGTCTCCGTCGACTTGTCGATTGCCTTCTCGAATTGATCCAGGCGGTACTCTATGACGCTCTTGTCGCCCTGCCCGCTCATCATTCACCTCATCAGAAGAAGTGCACGTATTCCAGCGTGACCGTTATCGTCACCAGCCCGAGGTTCTCGGTGTATACCCACCCAATGTTATGGAGCAGCCGGGGCGAGGAGCCGGCGACCGATCGGTTAAATGCGAAGGCGAACTCCGGGTCCCCAAAGATGCCGACGCCGCCCGACCAGCGCCCGCGATGCTCGCGCACCTGGACCCAGCCTCCGGCCGCGTTCACGGCGCTCTTCCATCTGACATTGAGAGCGCCCTCCACCTGCTCGGTCGTCAGGTTGGGGGCCCAGGCGTAGCCCGAGCCAATGCCGAACATTTGGGTTATTCCAGGGACTATCCACCCAGAGGAGTCCGACTGCAGAGTCAGGTCGACGCCTCGCAGCTCCCAGTCTGCCGGCTGCTCCGATCGGTTGAGGTCGGTGTAGAATTCGTGCTCTGTAGCTGGGCCGCCTGGCGAGTTCTCAAGTAGGTACTGGGCCACGCCCGACGCGCCCTGGCCGGGCATCCGGATCTGGCCAGTTAACTCTCCCGTCGCGCGGTAGTTTCGGCACGTGGAAAATCCATCATAGTCGGATTCCAGCTGGCCGTCGTGGGCGTAGACGCCTCGCACGAGGTCCGCATTGTCACGCAACTCTACGCCCCGCTCTTCTCCTGCGGCGTCGACCTTGATCAGCTTGCCCGTCGTGCGGATCGGCTCCAGGAAGGTCTGCTCAGCTGCGGCCAGCTTTTGGGCGAAGACTGCAGCGGTAAGCCCTCCGAGTAGCGATGCATTGGCGGCCTGGCTCGTGTCGCCGACGACAGCGACGGCCCAGCCCGTCGGGTCTTCCAGGTCGACCGTGTCCGCTTCGAGCCCGTTCGTGTGGCCCGTGTTCTTGAGCGCCACGTCACCCAGGCCGAGGTCGGCCAGCTTTAGCTCGGTGGTGGCCCGGTGCAGCTCCCTCATCTCCCAGTCGCCACCCACGATCATCTCGAACACGAAGACGTCGTCCGCGTAGCCGATGATCGACGCAGCGGCATCGAGCAGCCGGATGTTGCCCGTATTCTTGAATGTGATCGTGTACGGAGCGCCGACGGTCACGAGCACTATCTGGCCGTCCTCAAAATCGGACCCGTCGATCGTGTCGAGGTCGTCGGCCTCGTCGGCCTCGGGATACACCTCCACCTGAGCAATCACTGGCGCGATCGAATCGCCCGAGATCACCATCAGGTCGTCATGTCCGTAGCTGATGCGCTGCCGAGCGACGGCCACCAGGTCTTCGAAGTATCCCTTCTGGACGCTCGTCAGATTCAGGACGTCAGACAGCTCTAGCGGGTCGGGCAGGATTGCCATCGTCAGCTCCTAATGTCGAGCCAGTAGAGAAGGTCGAGCGTGATCGTGATCGTCCCAGCGAACTCGACGTCTAGAGGCCCCTCTAGTGCAAATGTCATCCGCTCTTTCGTGTAAGGCAGCGGAGGGAAGCCGGCCAGGTCGTTCATGTCGAAGAGCCCCGTCGTCCATCGCACGTACCCTCCGCCGTCGTTCACCATTGAGACCGTCTCGAAATTGAATATGTGCCCATATGCCTCGACGGGCTCGGCTGGCTCGAAGGGTGTCAGACTCTCGTAAACGGCTGCCTGTGGATCCCGATAGCCGCTCCAGGTGACTCTGTGTCGCTTGATCGTGATCTCGGGCTGATCGCCCAGGCTATCGCCCCACAGGTCTTCCCAGCCAGGGCCGCCAGACTTGCCCGTATTCCACCACTGCGGGATATCATCCTGCCGGACCCTGAGCCCGTTGACTGCCGTTCCTACGTCATCGAGCAGGCTCCAATCGAAGTTGACTCCGTCATGCTGCAGGAAGGTTCTCACCTGTCCCAGGTCGTCCTTCAGCTCGACGACGGGAGAGGATGCGGGGGACTGGACACGCAGCCAGGCCGCACTCGTCCGGAGTGCGCCGGCCATGACCTGCTCCCCCGGTCCATTGTCGACGCGAGCCAGCTCGGCAGCGCTGAGCCCCACCAGAAGGTCGGCATCGTCGGCCACGCCGGCCGTCCCATCGGCCAGGTCGGTCGCATGTAGCGTGTCGAAGGTGTCCGCGTCCAGGGTCGCCTCGTTGGCGAGCGCCGCATTGCCGAGCCCGAGGTCTGCTCTCGCGTCGACCACGTCGTCCCGATAGAGGGCGATCGGAAACCACGTCCCGCTGAAAAGCATCATATAGATGGAATCGAACTCGGTCAGGACCACGTCCTCGTAGCCGGAGAGCAGGAAGTTCCCGCCCATCTCGAAGGTAATGATTGCACCCGTGTCCGGCATGACGCGGACCACCTGGCCGTCGGGCATGTTGGTTGTCACGATCGTCTGAATCTCATCCTCATAGTCTGCGGGTGCCGTCTCTGACTGGACGAGGATTTTCGCGACGGCTGGCGTGATCGATCCGCCGGAGAGAGAGAGCGAGTCCGGATCACCATAGCCAACCCGCTGAGCGAGCTGGTCGCGCAGCTTCTCGAAGTCGGTCTGCATCTCGACCTGGGTGCGGGCGTCGTCGCTGATGTGTCCGGGGTCCGGAAGGTCGGCCATATCAGATATCCTCCAAATACCGCACTCTGCAGGCGTAGGTCAGCGTGCCGCTGAAATCCACTGTATAGTTCTGAGCCCCGCTACCCACCCAGGTTGATACCTGTCGGTAAAACACTTCCCCGCTCTCGCGCCCGATGAACCACCAGAGCGGGCCCGTGATCGCAACCGAGCCGCCTGCGCTATTCGTCATGCTGAGCACGTCGAGCCCGATCACCCTATCCAGCGCGGCCACTGGCAACAGTTCGGGCGACGACATGAATTGCACGATACCGCTCGGAGCAGTGACGGCAATGCTCAGCGTGACGTCGAAGGATCGGATATTGACATTATTCCTCGTCCCGAGGTGGCCTCCCCATATCTCCACCCATCCACTGCCAGGGACATACATCAGCGGCGGCAGGTTCGGGAGAAGCAGGAAGCCAGACCTTATCGTAAAGCCGTCGGCCTCGTATTCAAGAATATGCGCGTTGCCCAGTATTGAATCGAGGGCGAGAAGCGTGCGGGGTTTCGGTGTCGGGATGCTCGCAGCGTCCCTTAGCTCGAGCTGGGGCCGGTCGTCCTGGATGCCGACCGTCGAATCATTGCATCGGATAACACCCTCGAATAGCTGCTCTGACGTGCTGGCCTTCTCGACAAAGCTAGCGCCGTCGATCCCTTGGAGTTGCGCTGCGTCGTCTGCGTTGCCTGCCGTGCCCAGAGCGAAGTCGCTCGCGTGCTGCCCCTTGCATTTATCCGCATCGAGTCCTCCGCCTGATGCTACAGTGCCCGTTGCGGCAGTGCCGAGCCCGAGATCAGCGCGAGCCGTAGGGGGGTCGTCCCTGTGCACATGGAGCAGGAACCACGTCCCAGCGTTGAGAATGAAGAATGCATTTTCCTGGTCCGCCGATATCGTCACGGACGACGCGCCTGCCAGAATCAGGTTTCCCTGGGTGTTGAATGTGACGGTGTGGTTCGTCAGCACCCATATCGAGATGATCATGCCGTTTGGGAATGCCGCCGTGTCGATCGTGTCAAGTACGTCTGGATCGCCCGAGCCTGTCTCCGAGCCCACGCGAGACGCCCAGAAAACCGGAGAGACGGAGCCCGACTCGATCGTGTGGGTGATCGGTGGGCCGTATCCGTAGCGCTGGCCCAGAACGTCGACCAGGTTCTCGAAGTTCGTCTTCGACGCAATCTCGATTGTATCTTCGTGGCTGATGAGCCCTGCGGCCGGGAGGTCTGCCATATCAATATCAATACCCTATGAATTCAACGTCGAAGACCGTTCCGGCCGGAGCCGTCGCGCTCAGGACGTCGAACCACTCAATAAGCGGACCACCGGGAGGCCAGGGCCCTCCGCCGGCTCCGAAGTTGTGGACAGTGCAATAAAACGCTTGGGCCGCGGGCAGCGGCGCCGCCTGTGCCCTCAGTGTGGTGATCACTTGGGTGATCGCATAGAAGGTGCCGACAGGCGCCACGACGTCGCCGCCCGGAGCCCCGAGAGAGACGAAGCCGAAAAGCTTCTCCCTCTTGTCGTCGACGTCGATGTCCCAGGAGAGGGACCGAATCACGCCCTGGGTCGTGCCGGCAGGAATCTGTATGTTGTAGATGAAGACGTCACCAGGACCGACGGCCAGCGAGCCGGGCCACTTTAGGGTCGGCCCGAAGTTGATGGAGTACAGAACCTCGAACTCCCCGTCGGCGTCAATCGTTAGCGCCATGTCACCAGCGGCGCCGCAAACGAATAACGACTGGAACGACATCCGTAGATACTTGTCCGCCCAGAACAGGTCACCGTCGGGCTTGTAGAAAAGCTCGTTGTCGTTTCCGGTCCAGAAGAGATTGACCTCAGCATTCGCGACAAGGAATCCCGACCCGTCAATTGTGCAATCGATCTTTGAGCCAGTCCATGCCGGGTTGACCACTTGCTGCCAGATGACATTCGGCAGGATCCCGTCGGTGAGTGTCGTCACGACCCAGGCGAAGCCCGTGCCGGCCGGGTTGTCGGGGTCGCCCGACTCGTTCCCTGCGACGTCGATCGCCTTGACCATCAGCGTTATCTCAACCGAGCGGTGGATGTTGGGAAACTTGGAGAGCGGATGGTCCCGCTCCGTCAGAATGCCGCCGTGCGCCGGCTGGCCCTGGCTCCACTTCGGCGTGCCTCCGCCCATCTTAAAGCGAAGCAGGTAGCCAGCCAGGTCGACGGGCTCGGCCGGCATGTCCCAGGTGATGACGTTGCTCGGGTTGATGTTGAGGTTCTCCGGCGTCGGCGGAGGCGTGCTGCGCCCGACTGCCCGGTGCCGTCCCCAGAGTTGCCACTCGCTAGGCTTGCCCTCTGACTCTGCCCGAATCCGAAGGTCGTATAGCGCGCCGTCCTCGATCGGGAAAAACGCAATCTGGCCATTGTGCGGGCTGACCTCGGAGGGGTTCTTCCAGGGGTGCGTTATGTCGTTGTCGTCCTCGTTGATGAGCCGATATTGCCCGACGATTCGGTCAGCGACTGGTCCCGAATCCGCGAGCTGGAAGGACACGAGGATCCGCGCAACGAGGGAGCCCCCTGCGTCCCACGTCATCGCCGTCTCGTCCGACACTACGCCAGTGATGATCGGAGGCAGGGGCAGCTCAGCATCCCGGACAACCGGAGCGGAGAGCCCCGGATCCCAGGGCGGCACGGGTCCCGAGTCTGCGTCGCCGATTGCCGGGGCGTGATCCATCATGGTGACGGTTGCAGTCAGGCCGTCCGCATGATGGATGCCGACAACGACCATCTCGGTCACGCCAGCGTCCTCCGTGACGAACGCCACCAGGTCACCCTGCGCGACCTCCGTGACCGGGTCGAATCCTGCTGTGTCGATCGTGATCTCTCGCAGGTATGGGTCGGCCGGGTGGCCGCTCCAAATGATCGGAGCCGCCGTCACCTCGATCAGCCCGTCCGACTTGCGGACGATCATCAGATAGGACTCGGTCCCATTGAACGAGATGAAAGGGGCCGTGTCGACGTCGAAGGTTCGCAGCGTTCCGTCGACCGCGGGCTCGGTGGCAATCCGGCAGGACTCCGTGCCGAGCAGGCTCGCCCGATCCTGATAGAGCACCATATCGCCGCGATTGCATCGCAAGTGCTCGAAGTCCATGTCCCGCATGATGACGCGGGGGCGCAGCCGTCCGGCGGCCAGGTGGTAGCGGCCATGCTTGCGGGCCGTCGCTGCATCGGAGATGCCCCAAAATGGAAGGTCGACGAACTCGGTCGCAGGGGTCGGGCCCATGTCGTCCTGACGGACGTTGTACCCGTCCCATGGGACTTCGCGCTCGACGACCTGGTAATTGGAATCCTTATCCTGGAAGCGCACACGCACGGCGTGCGGCTGGTCCTCGATCGACAGGCGGCCCCTTGCGTTGCGTGAATTCCGATCACAGATGAGCTGGGCGGGATTCGTGAACGGCTGATCGAAGATCACTCCGAACTTGCCGTCGATGCGCGACGGGATGGCGCGAGAAGTCGCTGCTATCTGCTCCATCCAGTATTGAGTCTGTTCCTGGGTCGCGATGACTCCGGACACTTCCCATTGATTCGCATTGGCATAGTTTCGCCAGTTGTTCAGGTTCTCGTGATCTATGATCGCATCATCCACAGGGGCCTTGCACGGGTAGCCCCGGATCAGGTTCGCATAGTGCCAGGCGGCCTCCGGCTCGTTCACCCAGTAGGGCACGCCAGCCTTGTCGCTCCAGCCCGTGACCGAATCCCATTCTGCGACCTCGGGGTATGCCATGACGCTGAGCGTGTCGATCATTCCATTAAACTGGTCGGATGCACGAATCCGGAGCGCGAGAGTGGAGACGTGCTCAAGGTCTCCAGCGAAGAGGACGCCGGGCTTGATCGATCGGAACCGAGAGACGTTGAGGTCGGTCACCCAATTTGAATAGGTGCCATATGCGCCGGAGTCTGCGCCCTCGGATTCAATCCGGATCCGCACGAAATATCCGTCCTGGTACACCACGGGGAACGTGAAGCGGATCCCTCGATGCATCCGGCCGCGGGCGGACTGGGTGATCTCGAACGTGTCGGAGGGCGTTAGGCTCATCCCGACGCCGCTGGCCAGCTCGGGCTCCACAGGCAGCCAGCTCGACGCGACGAGGTTCGTCCGATACTCGCATCGCAAGCGGATGGTGTAACCGATCATCGACCCGTTACTGGTGATGGCGAGAAGGCCGCCAGGCGCCGTCAAGTCCATCGAGAATTCGGTGGCGTCGGGAGTCGTCCCGTATTCTCTCCACTCGCCGATTGTGTGGTCGTCGGCATTGAGGTTGTGGTCAACCACGTTCTCGGTCACGTCCAGCGAGAACAGGTCCGACCCCTCCTGCGCGGTATATCCGTTGCGGACCTCCGTCTCGATGTCCGCGTAGGTCGAGAGAGGGTTCTGCCCGATCATGACCTCTTCGATCGGAAACGTGCATCGACCATGGTGGATCATGTAAACCAGCCGGATAAACTGCTCCCCGCCCACTGTTTCGGTGTACGGCGCAGCCGCCAGCGGAGGAAAGTGGCGATGGCTCTCACCGATGACGACAGGTATCGCCCCATACGGCATCAGGCGGTTTCTGGAGCCGACGAGCGTCGCCGCCGATTCGAGCGCACCTCTCGGGGTGCCCGGATGCGGGACGCTGGGAGAGGGCGGAGGGAACGCCAGGGAGAGGCCCACGTTGATGGCTGCAGCGCCGAGCATGATCCAGGGCGCATACGCGGGGGCGAGCGCGGCCGCGATCGTGGCGACCATCGAGATGACGGTCTGAGCGATTTTCGCGTCCTCGTGATCCTGGGGGACGGCTCGAATCACCACCTGGTCCCCGGGCTCGCACATGAGGTGATGAGCCATGGCCAGATCCACCGGGACCTCGTTGACCCAGCACGAGACGGAGCCGTTTGGCGTTGCGGCCGCGTCGATGATATTCGCGAGATTAGTTGCCGGCAGGATCCAGCGGCGTGTCTGCTTTACGCTGAAGAACTCCGGCAGCTCGACGACCTCGATGGCAGCCGGTAGAACCTCGTCTGCTTCAGCTCCCAGAGCTTGTCGGTCAAGCTCTCGATGCCCGATAGTGCTTTGCCGTGATAGGAGTGCAGGAAGTCCCGAGGATTCACCATCAGGCCGACATGCGACCAGCGCCTGCGAAGCCGGAATATCACGACGTCCAGAGCCTGCGGGGTCGTCACTTCGAGCCATTGAGCGCACTCCTCGAGATAGACGTCTTCGATAGCCTCCCGATCCGACAAGGCGGCGTAGCCCGAATCCAGTGAGTTGAGTTCAACGCCCAGGCGCTCCCGGTATACGAGGCGTACCAGGCCCCAGCAATCGATGCCGATTCTGTCTCGCCCGAATGCCTGGTGCTTGAGCCCGACATATTCCCCGAATCCCTCATCCCTCAATGTGTGCCCGGGTTATTGTTCGGCGTCGAAGTCCACCCGGGAAAGTTGAAAATGACGATGTCCCCATATACGAGGTCTGTGGAAATCTTCTCCTCGTCCCACTCGACAGCATGGAGCTCCAACAGGTAGCTGAGTTGGATGTCCTCGGGGTCGGATGCCAGGGCCATGAACAGGGTCGTTGGGACCGTGGCGGCGAGCGTCCCCAGCTCCTGCAGAATCACCTGATCGGCATTGGGCACGGACATCTCGACCACCGGGAGTTGCTGGTCCGTCTCGTGCGGGATGGTCACCTGCAGCCCCGAGTAGGCTAGATATTCGTTGCCTCCGCTTACGACGGGCTCGGTGTTTCGCACCAGGCGTAGATTCGACGTGGGCATGGCGAAGTGAAGGAACATGAGGGGGATTTCCTTCGTCTCCTCCACCAGGAGAGAAGTCCTCATCTCATCCGACAGCGCGTCTCTCATGCATCCACCCTCAGGACTCGCAGAGCCAACACTCCCGCCCAGAGTACCAGCGACGGGTCTGCGTTGCCGACGATCACAATCAACTCCGGCGGCGTCCCCGGGGAGAACTGCATCTGCATATCTACACCAGTGATCGGATGCGCCCAGACGAACGGCAGGGATCCGCCTCCGAGGTCCCCGTCATAGAACGAGCGCAGCCGCACGGCCTGGGTTCCGTCGAGAACGATCCGGCCGCGTATGCCCTGCGTCCCGAGCGTGCTTCGCATCCTCGTCTTACCACCGCCCACGTCCGAGGCGTGCACGACGTTATCGGGCAGAGCCAGGCCGCTATCCAGAAAGAGCGTCTGAGGCAGCTCAGCGGGCCAGGGGTCGAGCGCCATCAGCTCCTCCCCACCGGACGGAATGGCGCGACGTTCTGCAGCATACGCCGGGCCGGCCCACCGTTGGCGAAGTCCTTCGCGATGACGCCGGAGATCCACATCTCAATTTCCCCGCGACTGCCCGTCCTGGCTTCGACGTTGACTCCGACCTCGTCGTGCACGTTGATGATCGGAGCGCCGGCAACAGCGCCACCGCCCATCGGGGTCCGCGGCCGTGCCGTGACTGCTCCGGAGTCGAATCCTCCGGGCGTTTTCATCGGCACGCCGACTGTGCCCCCTCCACGACTGAAGCCCGAGAAGCTTGACGAGAACGCGCCGCCGATCAGCTGCGCCATGGCCTCGAATATGTAGTCGAAGCCCTTTTGCACAGACCTCTCGATAAAGTTCCGAGCGAACAACTCGCCCAGCTCCGTGAAGGAGAAATCAGCCTTGATCACCATGTCCGCCATCGCGGCGCTCATTCCCTCGGTGTAGGTCGTCCACACCTCCTTTGCTTTCTTGCCCTGCTCTTCGAGCGCCTTGATCGACTTGGCCTGCGCCTCCTGCCGTATCCGGTCCTGCTCCTTCTGGAAGGTCTCCAGGTCCGAGATCTGGCGTCGGAGTTGCTTGGAAGACTCGACCACCTCTCGGCGCCGCCGATGCTTATCATCCTCACTGGGAGTGCGCAGGAAGCCGAAGGGGTCCGACTTCTTCGCCGTCCCTCCTGAAGCAGCGGCCGCCCGCATCGCATCGGTAACGAGTTCCGCCGTGTCTTCGATCGGACCCGCCATCGCTTTCCACATGAACGCGAGGCCCTCGATCTTCGGAGCCATCCAGTCGAAGAATGTGTCCATGACGCTCGTCGTTGAATTGACGGCACCAGTCAGGGCTGGGGCCGCATTGATTGCGATGGTGTTAGACAGCTTCGCCCAGGCCGCGTCGAGCTTCGTCAGCTCCTCGGCTGCCTGGACGGCCTTCTGGATTGTGGCCTCGTCGAGCGCGATTCCAAGTAGCTCGGCCTCCTTCGTCAGAGCCTGGAAGTTCTCCGCCATGTTTACGAGCGCGACGCCCTCGGAGTCAAACAGCTTCATAGCCAGCCGGACCCTGTCGGCTGCGTTCTCCACTCCGGACAGAGCCTTCATGGCCTCTCGAAAGAGCGTCTCCGTGCTCTTGAGCTTGCCGCCCGTGTCCTGCAGCTTCAGCCCCAGCTCCTTCACGGCGTTCTTCGCCTCTCCGGTTCCCTTGTTCGCCTCGGCTGCACGCCTCGTATAGCGCTGCATCGCCATCGAGAGCGTTGCGAACTGAACTCCGCTCCTCTCCGCTGCGAAGCCAGCATTCTGGACGAAGTCGGTGGAGATGCCCAGCTTGCTCGACATCTTCGAGACGGCATCGCCCGCAGCGACGGCATCGCGGACGAAGGTATTAAACTTCGACGCCGCAGCGGCAGCGGCATATATGCCCATTGCGGTTGCCGCGCCCTTGATCGACTTGCTCAGGCCGCCCCAACTCTTTTCCATCGTCTTAACGGATTTCTCGGTCTTCTTCTCGGCCTTCGTCAGGCCAGCGTCGAGCTTGTCTCCGGTGACTGTGACCTCAACAAATGCCTCGCCCAGCCTTTCCTTCGCCATTGCCTACCCCGTTGCGCCCTTCGTGCCGTCCGGGTTGTATCCATGCATGCTTAGAATCTCCTGATGATCTGCCGCCATGTCCTCGTCGCGCTCCCTGCGTTGCTTCTTCGTCAGCCTGGGCGGCCCGTCAACGAACTCAGCGAAGTCTGGCAGCATCTTCCCACACGTAACATACGCATTCCACCAGGCGCCCATCCTGAGCCGCTTGCGCGCGGCCTCTTCCTGCTCTGCCTCGGCTCGATGCAGCATGATGTACTCGAACCACGACAGGTTGAGGAATTCCTCCGAGCCCATCCCCCAGGCTACCCGAGCATGTGCACGCGCTTCCCAGATGTCCCAGGGCTTCTCGGTCGCGCGCTCTATTTTCCCTCGGCATCCTCCTCTGCCTCGTCCTCATCATCCACCTCGTCTGGAAAGGGGTTGCTGCCTTCGGGGTTGCCGACCAGATTCAGGTTCATGCACTCGAACACCGCCTTGACAGCGTGAATCTGCGACATGCTGGCCATGCGGACCTCGTCCAGTGTCATCGACGGCTCTCCGATCAGCGACGCCCGAATCACCACGGCCATCACGTCCGGAGGGTGGCCGACGAAACGCCGGGGCAGTTCTGCGATCGTCTCCAGCCCCAGTGCCTCGATGATCTCCTGCTGAGCGAGGAGGTGCATCCGTATCGTTCTCTCGACTCCGTCGATACAGATGCGCCTCTCGCCCAGAATTCCCTTAGCTGACATTTCGGGGGTTTCTTTTGTCATCAGGGAATCGACGCCGCCCAGGGACCGATTCGCGTAAGCGTCCCGCTGAACATTGAGGCGCCGTGATCGGGTGCGGACTTCGTGAAGGCCGTCAGCACGAAGTTGGCGTACTGGATATCCGTACCGCTGCCTGCTGTGCCGTCGGTGACGCCCTCGACCCGCTCAAGCCGGATCGCGGTTCCATCGTCGGCCGCGGCCTGAAGCAGGACCTGGCCAGCATCCGTGGGCACGTACAGACCCGAGATGTCGACCGAGCCGCTGGTCTGGCCAGGCGCTCCGACAAAATCGTTGCTGTCCTTGCTGGACAGGTCGACGACCCCGGTATTGTAGGACCAGTTCCCATCGCGCTGCGACCCGACGGCGACGAACGTATCAGCCACCGCCGTTTCTACTGTGAATAGGATCGATGTGCCCGATACTCCCATTTGAATCTCCTTCTATCGTCTCACGGGTTCGGCGGAACGTCCGCCGCAACACCCACTGGCCACTCTGGTCCAGCGTCCTTCGCATGATTGCCCGAGCCAGAGTGGTCTGTGACGACCGCTCCCTGAGCTGGGGTGTAGCCGTCGGGGTGGTACCAGAAGACGAGGGGTTGCTTGAATCCTGTCCGCGTTGCCAGGTTCGGCGGGACGCCTGGGTTGTCGGTCCCGCCCCAGAGAGCCCAGACCTCGGCATCGGATAGCGGGCCATCCCAGCCGGTATTATGCGTCTGCAGCCCCTTGTAGTACAGGAAAGCGAAGACCGCCTCCGTGGCCTGCCCGATCCAGAACGGACGCGCCCAGGTCTCCGCCAGATCACCCGGGTGATTGCCGCCCGCTCCGACCAGCACGCCGTCGAAGTAGAGCCGCACCCGACGCGAGCCGACCGCGATCGGGTCCCAGACGCAGGCGATGAAATGCCAGAGCAGGTCGTCCAGCACGAATGGGTCCGTCTCGCTCCAGTTCTGCGGCTGGCCGTCTGCGGAGTCAGAAACGTGAAATCGTATCGTCTCTGTGTTGAGGACGCCGCCGACGAATAGGCTTGAGTCTTCGGCGTGATTGGAGACGTGATCGGACGAGCCGAAGATCGGCATAAGCAGCGGGGCCGTCGTGAGTGCCATCTTCACCCAGCCCGCATACGAGAAGCCCGCCCCGTTGGGATCTGAGAACAGCGTGCCGAACGTGTCGTCGGTCTCGAACATCCACTCGTCGGTGACGCTGCCGAAGTCGAAAGCATTCTGCGGCGCATCGACAGGGGGTTCATACGCTTGGATGCTCGGGGTGGATTCAGCGGGCACGATATCGAGCCGCATCGTCCCGGCCCAGAGCGGAGTCGTCCCGCCTCGTATCAGCTCAAGGGCAGGGGGGCCGCCGGGGCTGAACTTCATGTCGACGGAGTCGTTGGTGATCGGATGCCACCAGCTGAAATTCTTTGCGCCGTGCTGCAGTGTCTTCTCGAAGAAGTCCGTGAAAACGATCATTTGCGCATCGGTCAGCGCGAGAGGCGCCACCACGTGCTCGATGCCGACTGTGAATCGGCGGCGAGTCTTCCCGGGACCAGAGGACGTCTCGAAGTGCTCGGCATTGTCTGCCAGGACGATCTGAGCGCCGAGCCGGATTGACTGGGGCAGCTCTGCCGGCCAGATGAATGCGGCCATCAGAGCGCCGTCTGCTCGGCGTAGACCGTCAGGTCGAGGACCCGCCGCAGATAGTAGTCATCGTCGAGCCCCACCCCTGGCAGGCACCACACATCTCGGAAAGCGTAGTTACTGTAAGGTGCGATCACAGAGCGGTTGAGACGCTCCAGAATCTGCTCTTCGAGCAGGTGGACCTCGACCATGGAGAACTTGCGAGGGACGCAGGCCACCACCTTGATCGACTCCCAGGCGCTGTTTCGGTCCGGGCTCGTCTTCGTGCTCTCGTCTTCCATCGAATAGGGGGAATCGATGAACACATAGGACTCGAACTCGGGCGCGACGTCGTCCGGCTGCTCGGGGACGTTGCCCAGGAATACCGCGGGCGAGCCCTGGAAGGTCCCGAGCAGAGCAGTCAGCGGGGCGTAGGTGTTGAGGTGATTCCAGACAGCGGTCTCTGTTGCGAGGGTCATCGGCGGCGCCCGCCTCTTCGGTTCGCGGTAGCTCTCGTGATCTGGGAAAACTTCTTCTTCGTCGCTTGGAGCGCTTGCGGCATGAACTCGTGCCCCTGCCAGTGGAGTTTTCGTGCGTAGATCACGTTCGTGCCTGCTCGTGTCCGGATCTTCCGGCGGATCAAGTGGCGGCCCTCAACCGTGAACTCGATTTTACCGTGTAAGTGGCTGGAGACTACGCGGGGGGGCGGTGCTGGGGTG
>Ga0255048_10000333_pt1 | contig 36800 bp, 48 predicted proteins | sample JV7_2_2_MG_FD_183619 | JGI IMG/M metagenome (GOLD analysis project Ga0255048, IMG submission 183619) | Seawater microbial communities from Jervis Inlet, British Columbia, Canada - JV7_2_2 | ecosystem: Environmental > Aquatic > Marine > Inlet | place: Canada: British Columbia | collected 2016-10-06
TGAGCAGATGCAGCAGATGCAAGAGCAGATGCAAAAGACCCAGGAAGAGAATAAGCAGCTCAAGGATAAGCGAGAGGAGCAACAGTCGCAGCTCGCCTTTAAGTGGCAGGAAGCGCAGCTTGACGCGTTCCTCGCTAGCGAAAAGCTTTTAGCGGAGAGCAAACGTTACGATCAGGATCGAATCGCCAAGATGAAGATTTCCGATGCTGATCGTGCGGCGAAGCTCATCGAAATTCATGCTCGATACGACGCTGAAATGGAGAAGCTTCGCGAATCTTGTAACTTAGAACGTGAAATTAAATCCGAGGATATCGCTAGTAAGAAGGAGCTTCAGGTCATTTCTCTGAGCGATGAGCGTGAGAAACGTCAGGTTGAACAAGCTATGAAACATTACGACGCAGCGAGAGATCTCCAACGCTCCGGCGACTCTAAACGAGCTGGCACTGAATTTGACAAAGCGTTAACCGTCGGCAATTGGCAAGTCGAAGGCGCTGAAAAAATTGTCGAAATGATGGATGAGGTGGAAGAGAACACCGGAAAGGTTGACGGATTAGCGGGGGAGATGGGTAAAAATGTCGAAAAAATGGATAGTCTCTCCGAAAAGTTTACAAATTTCCGCGAAGAGTCGGACCAAAGACGCGCTATAATCCTTGAATACCTCAAAACCCAAGGGGGTGAGGTTGCGGATATAGCAAAAAGGTTATCGTAATGGCAGACGAACCAAGCTTTGATTTGACTGAAAGCGAAATGTCGGAGCCGGTACAGCCGGCACCGGACGACAGTTCTCCTCCGGCCCCTGAGCCGAGCCCGTCTTCGATTGTCCCCGAGGACGGATCTTCGCTCTCTCCTCCCGATGCTCAGGGCTCGGAGGGGATTTCTCCTGCTGAACCTAAAGTCGATATGGTGCCGCACCAAGCGCTGCATGAGGAGCGTGAGCGCCGCAAGGACATGGAGCAGCAAGTCCGGCGGATGGAAGAGCGATTCAACGAGTTCCAAGCGAGGCTTCAGCAGGAAACGGCCCAACCTAAAGCGGCTGAGCCGGAGATCCCTTCGTTCGACGAAGATCCGGCATCGAATCTCGACGGTCGGCTAAGGATGCAGGAGGAAACGGCTCAGCGGCTCCAAGCGGAGACCACTCAGCAAAGGCAGCAACGCGAGAACCAAGAGAAGATCGTAATGTTCGAGCGGGAATTCCAGACAAAGGAAGCGACCTTTGCGGCTAAGACCCCTGATTATTACCAAGCTACTGAATTTCTGAGAAATAGCAGGTTCAATGAGCTGAAGAATCTAGGGTACCAAGAGCCCCAAGCACGCCAGATCCTAGATTCGGAAGCGCTCAACTACGCGATTACAGCAACCAACAACGGGGTCGATCCCGTTGAAATGTTCTATAAGGTAGCTCGTGAACGCGGGTATAAGGGGGCGGCTCCCGCGGCAGCGCCGGGAAATGTTAATCTGAAGGAATTGAACGAAAATATTGAGCGATCTGAATCAATGGGTTCGCGCGGCTCCACACCGCGTGAATCGCTTTCGTTCGATGACCTCGCTTCGATGTCGGACTCCGATTTCGACAAAGCGACCAGCGGGGATGGCTGGAAAGAGTTGTGGCAATGATTTGAGTCCGGACACCGGTCAGGGAGGAGGCTCAGAATTAGAGTGTGTGGTAAAGAGCGTCAGGCCCGATAAGCCTGAACTTGGTCATTCCGCAACAGCATTCGATGATATTCAAGAGTACCTGGCCGGCTGTCCGTGTTTTTGAAGGGCAATGAATCCGTTTCCACAACACGTTGTGGAAACTTCGAAGCTCATCGTTAACGAGCACTACGAGTCTACCCCTCGTAAAAGGGTTGTTCGGCGCACCGTCGTTAAAGGTGTAGGCAATTAGGTAACGACTAAGGGGTAACTCATGGCTAACACAAGTTATGGTGTCAACGCTCCGGAAGCCGTCAAGCTGTGGTCAAGAAAGCTATTTCGTGAGGCACTAAAGTCCACCTGGGCTTATAAGTTCATGGGCGAAAGCTCAGGCTCTTTGTGCCAAATCGTTACGGATACGCAAAAAGGCCCCGGTGATCGAGTGCGCTGCACGTTACGCATGCTGCTCACCGGCGACGGTATCATTGGAGATGGCACCTTAGAAGGTAACGAGGAGGCTTTGACGACGTTTACTGATGACGTTTTCATCGACCAACTCCGACACGCCGTACGTTCCGGCGGGAAGATGAGCGACCAGCGGATCCCATTCAGCGTTCGCGAGGAAGCGAGAATGGGGCTTCAGGATTGGTGGGCTGACCGAATCGATAGTTGGTTTATGAACCAGCTCGCCGGTTCGCGTTTGACTACGGGTCTTGGTCGAGTGGGTTTGCAAGCGGCTGAAGAACCTACAACAGGTCACGTCGTTCTTGGTACGATAACCAGCGGATACACTACCGAAACTCAAGTCGGGTCAGCTTCGGTCAGCGCATCAAACATTCTAAGTTTGGCAATGATCGACAATCTCGTTCTTCAAGCAAAGACGTTAACACCTCAAATTCGACCCATTAGAGTTGATGGGAAAGATTGTTGGGTGCTGTTCGTTCATCCTGAGCAAGCCTTTGATTTGCGTACCAACGCGACATCGGCGGGTGCCGGAGTGACGTGGCAGCATATTCAGCAGTCGGCGATGAAGGGCGGTGAAGTTTCCAATAACCCGATCTTTACGGGTGCGTTGGGGATGTACAACAACGTTATCATCCATGAATCGACGCGAGTACCACATGGGGGATCAGCGACAGCGGGCACTCTAACTAATACCCGCCGAGCAATTTTCTGTGGCGCACAAGCGGCAATCATGGGCTTCGGTCGAGGGTTTGGCAGTTCACGCATGAGCTGGACCGAGGAACTTTTCGACTATCGTAATCAGCTAGGCGTATCGGCAGGCTTGATTGGCGGACTGAAGAAGGCGGTATTTAATTCGCTGGATTACAGTACGATCGTTCAAGTAACTAGCCGCACCCGAGCTGGCGCAACATAGGAGGAAGTACGATGGCTGTTACTGCTACTGCTTCTTTGGCGTTGCCAGCAATTACGCCACATCGGCCGCATACGGGGACGCATATTTTGCAAGGTACCTACGATGGGGCGGGACTTTCCGCTTCGGGGTCGGGGATGCTTTTACTTGCAAAAATCCCACCCGATGCTTTGGTCACTGTTGTGGAAGAGCATTCTACGGGGGCGGCTACGCAGGTTTACAACGTAGGTATCCGAGCTGAAGCGGGGTCGCTCAGTGCAAGTGCGCTGACTTCGCTCAAAGCTGGGGGTACTGCGGGTCAATCTGTTCAGCATGGTCCGTACCAATGCGTTCGAGAGGAAACCACGAACGAATCGTTTAAGTATGTAACCGCAACTCTTCAATCGGGAACGGTTACCGCTTCAACAGCAATTCGTTATCTCGTGATTTACTCGGTTGCTGGGGGCCAATAGGTTCAAGTAATTTTCGCTGCTAAAAGGGGGCGCCGCGCCCCCTTTTCTTTAGGAGGGAATTTGATAATTAAACATTGGCTCGGCTTATGAAAGACCAACAACAAATGAGTTTTGAATCGCCGGAAGAGATGGTCGCTAAGGGTGCGGAGTTACTACAGTCCACTAACCTTGAAGATGTAAGGGCAGCTCGACGCATCTTTGAATTTTTCTTAGACAGTGACCGAAATAACGCCGGGGCTTTGTTTTCTTTAGGCGTGACTTATATGCGCGAAAGTCGTTACGGGATGGCTGAAATGCTGTACAGGGCAGCTTTAGAAGGGACCCCGATCGATAAAGAATTATCTTCAGCAGTCTATAATAACCTTGGTTGGGTTTATAATTCCGAAGGACGTTTTGAAGAGGGTCAAAAAGTCTTTAGGAAAGCTATTGAGTTAGATCCTAATCAGCCGGAATTCTATAACAATATGGCGACAGGGTTCGTCAATATGGGGCAACCTAAACAATGTCTTGAGTGGTGCGATAAAGCGTTTGAAATAGACTCAAAAAATCGAGATGGTTTGTGGAATTCAGGATTAGCGCATCTTGAATTGGGACATTGGAAAGAGGGTTGGGAAGGCTACCGAGGCGGGCTCACGCTTTCCATCAATTCAAGCCAGCAACGGAAGATTAGACACTATGTCGAAGAAGGCAAAGTCCCTTACTGGGAAGGTGAAAAAGGACAGTCCGTTGTCGTTTACGGAGAGCAGGGCGTTGGGGATGAGATCTTGGCGTCGTCAGTTTTCGAAGATGCTCGCCACGACATCGATATCATCTACGAAGCTCACCCGCGATTAGTTTCAATCATGCGCCACAACTTTGGTGATCACTTTCCAATTTACGGAACGCGTAAGGTACCTTGGAAAGAGATTACGTTTCCCCAGTGGCACAAGATTGACAGCCAAGCACCCATCTTCAACTTGTGCCAGTATTATCGTCAGACAGACGAGGATTTCCCCCGCAAGCCTTATTTGAAGCCTTTCGATAATCTGGTCGACAAACACAAATCGCGTCTCGAAAAGCTTGGAAGCCGGCCGAAGATTGGGATCAGTTGGAAAGGCGGGACGGTTATTACGCGTAACGATCTGAGGTCGGTCCCCGTTAAAGATTGGGAAGACTTGCTTCGTTCGGTCGACGTAGATTGGATAAGCCTTCAGTACGATAACGCCGAGAAGATGGGATGGAATACGGCGGTCGCATTGGAGTTCCAAAAAGAATCCGGCATCGAGCTTAATCATGATTTCGATGTAGTCAACGATCTCGACGAATGCTACGGCGGGCTCATCCATTCCCTGGACCTGGTGATCTCGGTCAACAATTCCTTAGTCCACGCCTGCGGCGCCTTCGGCGTTCAGTGCTGGTCGCTCACGCCCTCTCGTCCCGCATGGCGGTATCAGGTACCGGGGGCAAATTCTTACGGGGACGATAAGATGATTTGGTACGGCGATCATGTTCGTCAGATCCGTCAAGTCGGCGACGATTGGGACAGCGTTCTTAACCAAGTTAAAGAAGAGTTAATTAGTCTTTACGGAAAGCGAAAGGCAGCGTAATGATCTCCGATGAATATCGAGCGCTGAACGCGCAGCTCCACCGCGACCGAGCGGACTACGGCAAGCACTCTTCGCGATGGGCACCCATCGTGATGAGCTTTTGCTCTCAACTAGAAACTAACGACGTTCTCGATTACGGCTGCGGAAAGGCCGAACTGAACTTGCACCTTCCTTTCGAAATCAAGATGTTCGATCCCGCCCTTGAGAAGTACATTGAGCCTCCCGCCCCAGCGGACATCGTCGTATGCACCGACGTCATGGAGCACGTCGAGCCGGAGTTCACCGAAACGGTTCTCGACGACCTGAGCCGGCTCACGAAGCGGTTGTGCATCCTCAACGTTGCGACGCGCCCCGCTATTAAGGAGCTAGCTGACGGGAGGAACGCCCACCTCGTGGTTGAGCCTGTGGAATGGTGGATGCCTAAAATAAGAGAGCGATGGGAAGTGCTTGAAACCCAAGCAACTGAAGGCGAATTTACTTGTACTTTGAGGCCCCTATGAATATTACTGATCGCATTGACGCGGTTACCAAGATCCCTGAGACCCATCTTTCCCCTATCCCACCCGCTCCGAAGTCCGTTAAAATCGAATGTAGCCCCCGGTGCAATTACCGCTGCGGGTTTTGCGCCCTGCGGATGCGTGACGAGCAGCCGAAGCAAGATATGGACTTCAGTTTGTTCAAACGGATTACCGGTGAAATGTGGGAAGCTGGGGTGGAAGAGATTGGGGTCTTCTTCCTTGGGGAGTCTTTCATGAACGCGGGCTTACTTGAGAGTTGTATCCGCTGGTGTAAGAAGGATTTGGGATTCCCTTACGTCTTTCTCACGACAAACGGATCAATCGCACCGCCCCATCGAATCGAAGCTTGTTTAGAAGCGGGGCTCGACTCCCTTAAGTTTTCGATTAACGCATACGACGCCGAACAATTTACTGAAGTGATGGGGGTAGCGCCCCGGTGGTTTAATAAGGCGCTTGAGAACCTCAAGTGGGCGAAAGCGATCCGTGACCGCGGTGATTTTAATTGCGGCATTTATGCTTCGTCTATTCGCTTCGACGGTGAGCAACAAAAGAAGATGGAAGCGCTACTTCGAGAAAGGGTATTTCCCTATGTCGATGAGCACTACTGGCTCCCCCTCTATTCTATGGGCTCCTTCGCTACTCAACGAGAAGAGGAACTCGGCTATAGGCCCATTGCCGGGAACCAGGGGCGTATCGGAGCCTTGCGAGAGCCTTTACCTTGTTGGAGCGCCTTTACTGAAGGCCACGTTCGGGCCGATGGACATTTATCTGTTTGTTGTTTTGGAGCTTCCGACACCTTTGACATCGGAGACTTAAACACGATGAGCTTCATGGATGCTTGGAATTCAGAAGCGTTCACCGAGCTTCGGCAAGCGCACCTAAACAAAGATGTTTCCGATACTGTTTGCGAAAATTGTGTCGCTTACCAAGGTTGAAATAATGAAAAATCCAATCCGAGTTTTTGTGGGGTACGACCCGAACGAATCGAGTGCCTATCACGTGCTCAGTCATTCGATTCAGAAGTACGCTAGCTCGCCAATCTCGATTACTCCCATCAAGCGGAACCAGCTTGAAGAGATCCACACCCGCCCAAGAGAGAAGCTCCACTCGACAGAGTTCTCCCTGACCCGTTTCTTGGTCCCCTACCTTTGCAATTACACGGGGTGGGCGATCTTTATGGACACCGACATGCTGGCGCGGGCTGACCTCAACGAACTCTACGAGATGCGGAACAGCGATTACGCGGTCATGGTGGTCAAGCACGAGTACACGCCGATGTCTAAAACTAAGATGCTCGGTAATAAGCAGACGAAGTACGAGAAAAAGAACTGGTCTTCGCTCATGCTCATGAACACTGGCCGATGCTATAAACTAACTCCTGAATACGTCAACTCCGCTTCTGGTTTGGAGCTTCATCAGTTCAAATGGCTCGACAGCGAGGGTCAGATCGGGGATCTACCTCCGGTATGGAACTGGTTAGTAGGGGAATATCCTTATAATTCAAAGGCTAAACTCGTCCATTACACTTTAGGAGGCCCCTGGTGGGACGACTACTTCTGCTGTGATTATGCGGACGATTGGCGTTTAATGCTGGATGACCTTCTTAACGAAAAGGGAAATCAAAGTGCCGCGCAGACGAGACGCTTATCGGATAAAAAAATTGGAACTAAACCGGATTCCAAGGCCCGTTATTCGCTTAACGAAAGAGGAAGACAGGTCCTCGAATCCATGCGTCGTATCGGCAGTCCCCCCTCTTAATAAGGAAGTTCCCATAGGAGTTTGCAAACATTGTCTAAAATATGTCGGAAGGGGTAAGGCGATGCACGAGAAGTATTGCGATAAGCAGGTCCCCGACGACTATTATCCTGAAGGGGTACCTGAGTACCGGGGGAGATTATCAACGGGTCACCGCTCCCGGAAAAAGTGGTGAGGAGGATAGGGCGTTGAGTGACTTCGGAACAATGAAGGTTCGAGTTTCCAAAGAAGTGAAGCGAGGCGAGATCTCTGCTTCCGCTTCGGCCGTGGGCAAGGCGGTTATCGGAGCAATTGGGTACTTCGAACGTCGGCGGTTCGCTTGGAATGAGTTCCAAGGAGCGCTCAAGACAACTGTTGCCAGCACGACCGCGGTCACGCTTTCCGTAACCTCTGCCCCTAATATTCTGAGCCTAGATTCCATTCGAATGATAATCGGCACTCGCGATTACCCCATCATCCACGTTACTTGGCATCGAATTGAGAGTATCGATTCTGGTCAGTATTACGGATATCCGGAGATGTTTGCGATTCATTCTAATGAGGTCAGGCTCTATCCTCCGCCCAATGATGCTTACGGTATGCGTTGGGCGGGGCTGTTCAAACTGGATGAAGTTAGCTTAAGCGCGTCCACGGGTGCGACGAACAAGTGGATGACGGACGGTGAAGAGATGATTCGGCTTCGTGCTAAAGCCACCATCTTTCGAGATGAGCTGCGTAACCCCAACCTGGCAAATTATTTTTCTCAAGAAGCGGAGCGAGTGTACGGAGAGCTAATCCGTGAGACGGTCTTCAAAGTGTCCAGCCACCGAGTCTTACCGACGAAGTTCTAATGGCCGTCGAACTCATCCTCATTAATCGGACGTTCGATGCCGACGTCACGGGATGGCAGATGTTCACCGGGACGGGGACCATCACCCAGTCAACGGGGCATGTGGTGATGACCAACGTCGGAGGCGGTGAAGAGGCGGTTGGGCAAAACGACCAGAACATCGTCGTTGTTTCCGGCAGCCAGTACACGTTCACCGCCGATGGGTTTATTGGCACTGCGGGCTCTTGGAATATCGACGTCGTTGGAGTGACAACGTCGACGGTCTACTCTTCGTCGTTTGAAGAGATTGACGGCTCAGTCAACGATACTTTTACCGTCACTGGGGACGCGCTGCTCAGAATTGAATTCTCCGTAGGCGTTGCAACCGATACGCTGACCTCAGAGTTCGACAACTTCTCACTATTAGGCCCCGACCCGGTCGTAGCGACCGCGGGACTTGGCGGCGGTGAGCCCGGGGGGCGAGGGCGAACTTCCTACGGTGGGAGGAAGCGTCCGCCAGCGCCGCGGCGTGGGAGAACAGAAAGGGATACAAAATTCCGAGGGCGCGCTCGCCGGAACCAGGGGCCGACGTTCGAGGTTTCGGTTACTGGGGATGAATCGCTTATTCAGATCCGAAATAAAATTGAACTTATCGACATAGAGATTAAGTATTTAGAATCAGAATTTGATCGGTATACGAACGAAAACCGAACCGATGAGTTTGACCACGAGAACTATGCTCAGGAAATGGCTCATTTAACGAACTTGCGTGCTAAGGCATTAAGCCGCCTTAACGATTTCGGAAAGAGTTCCTGATATGCCTTACCAACCGATTAAAGGCTTCGCTCCCGATGCCGATCCTTCGGAGCCGGGTGTGCTCACGGACTGTAACGCGCTACTCCCCACGCTAAATGGCGTCAAAACGATCCCTTCTAATGTTGATTCGGATTTTAGCGTCATCGCTTCGACCGCAGCTTCGGGGGCTTCCGTTACGAAGCTCGACGGTACGAATGAGATTTATGTCGCTACTAAGGGAACGACCTCTACGATTTATAAGTTGACGTCGACAACTTGGACAAACTTTAAGAATGGCGGCGGGACGTACTCCGCTAATAGCGCAGCTCAATGGACCTTCGCTCAGTACGGAGACATCATCCTCGCTGCTCAAAAAGGCGATAAAATTCAACGAACTTCGACGGCTACGGCGTCGTTTACTTCGATGTCAGTTTCAAGTGGGATGTTCAAAGCGCGCATCGTCGAGACCGTGCTGGACTTCGCGGTTGCGTTCAACATCGACGATTCAGATCTGACCGGCCCCATTTACGGGGATGCGCCCGACCGCTGGTTGTGCTCGGCGGCGGGTAACGTCAGCGATTGGACGACAAGCATCGCGACCCAATCCACTTCGGGGCGATTGACCGACTACCCAGGAGAGATCACAGCGGCCAAGCGCTTGGGATCGAACCTCGTCGCGTACAAACAGCAATCGATGTTCTTGGGCCAGTACGTCGGCGTCCCCGAGGTTTGGCGGTTTCGGGCGATTCCAGGGGATGGCTTGGGCACCTGGGGACCCTTCTCCGTTGTCAGCATCGAGACTGCGCACCTCTTCTGGGGGTTCGATAACGCGTACCTCTACGACGGTACGCGGCCGATCCCTATCGGAACAAACCGGGTAGCGAAATGGTTCTTTGAGAATCTGAACATCGCCGAAGCCGATAAGATGATCGGCTACCATGACCGGCAAGAGTTCCGGGTCATTTGGTACTTCCCTTCCGGCGCCGATGCAACCTTAGACCGGTACGTCGCCTACAATTATCGGTCAGATCGCTGGGCTCAGGGCGGTGGTGGTGGGTTCCCCTTAGATGTTCAAGCCGTCTTTGAATACCGACCCACCTCGGTAACTTATGACGGACTGAATACGCTCTACGCGGCGACGGCGTATGACGACTTACCCGCTTCGTCTTACGACGATTGGGTGCCTACGACCGGCACTCCGGTATGGGCGGTTGTCGAAGATACCTTTGGGTCGAACCGGCTCAGGTTTGTTAACGGGAACCCTGGGATTGGCCGGCTAACAACCTGGAACATCGGGACGGACGACAAGATTACGGTAGTCGATCGTATCCGCCCACGATTCAAGACGGCCCCCACGATAGGGCTCCAGCAATACATCTATTCAGATGTTCACGGAGGGGACGAGACCACGCTTAACGGTATAGCGTCTCTTTTCCGGGGTGGGTTTGATCGCGTCCATGCCGCACGTTGGCAGAAGTTTAAGCAAGAGTACGTGGGAGAGATGGAGCTACTAGGCATCGATTACCGCGCACAGATCGACAGTGAAGAGTAATGGCGACTACTCAAAGCCTCTTTACTGATTACCGAGTGCGCCGGGGTGGGCCGCGTTTACAAGAAATTTTCCTTCCCGCTGAAGGAATTGACCCCCACGTCCGTCGGGCACTGACCGATTACCTCACTGACATTACGAACCGAGTTAACAACCTTGCGATATTCCCCTACGGAATTGTTAACGCTCAAGATGACTTCGGGGCAACGGGAGACGGCGTTACTGACGACACCGCAGCGATCCAAGCGGCAATTGATGCGGCGTTTGATACCGGCCCGCATACCAGAGTCTTTCTACCGCCGGGGGATTACGTAACCAGCTCGACGATATTTCCTAAAGGTGTGGCGATCATTGGATCGAACTTATCGGCGCAGCCGACCGAAGGATCGTGGCCAACGCAAATCAGACCTAACATTGCTAAAAGCACTGAGGTCGTTGCGACTGACATTACCGTAGCGCAATCGACATTGACCACAGCCGGCGCGGTCGACTTTTCCGTTTTCTCGGATAACGACATCTTGCTCGTGCGCGGCGGAACTGCCAACGATCACAAAGTGGTGACCGTCAACGGCTCGCCGTCGACCACCGTCATCACGGTTAATGAGGCGACGAACCCTGGCATCTTAGCCACTGAAGCGGCCAGCGCCAGCATCACGATCAGTAAATTGACGCCGGTCTTTGAAGATGGAAAGGACATTCAGTCGAGAGCGAGTGCGGACGGGACGATTTTCCGAGGGGTTGCGATCGTCGGGCAGGCCACGACGGCTACTAATTGGGGGACGGTAATCGCCGATGAAGATCTAGTCGTCGGTTATAAAGGCGGACTCTGGAGAGATATCACTACGGAGCACAACACCCGAGGGGATTACCAGCTTGCGGTCCAAGGCATAGCGGCCGGAATGTTCCTTACGGGCTGGCAAAGCCACGTCGATTTTTATTCGCAACTCTGTCCGATGGGTTTTGCAGGTTCGTCGCTCAATGGTGGGACGACACGCGTCGATGGCGATAAGAATGGGGATGTGCGTTACGCCGACATCACCGGGGGAGAATTGTATACCCACAATCCCGGGGCAGATACCTGGAGAGTTCGGCAAGATTCGTTTATCGCGATTAACGGCATGATGATCAATTGCCGCGCCGAAGGCACCGCAGCGACAACACGACATCTTGATTTCCGCTTCCTCCGCGGCTGCCTTGTCATGCTCCACACTTCGGGCGCGGGCGTGTTAACCGAAGCATTTGTGAACGCTCAGGACTGCCAAAGCTCTATATTCCTTGGCCGAGTCAATCCGGCAACTAGTGGCACCGAAGTTAATTTCTCAGGCTCAGTTGATGATTGCATCAACCATATCTACATCAACGGCAGTATTCCGACGGGATCGGGCGCTGAGCGCTTCGTCTACTCTGATGGAGATACTGGTGGGGCAGCTTCAGCGGGATCGGGTAACCAGTACGTCGAGATGAACGTTGAAGGGACGGTATACAAATTCCTTCACGACGGGACGGTTTAAGTGGCGTTTGAGTTGGAGTACGTCGCCCCTGAAAACTTACGAAAATGGTGGGGGACGGTTCGCGAAGGATTATCAGAATGCTTAGTGCATGAAACTCAAGATGTTTTCCAAGAGGACGTTTATTGGTTACTCAAAACGCATCAAGCTACACTTTATATAGGTCTTGAATCCGGTAAGTACCTTGGGTTTGTCGTATTGAACCAAAGGAACGATCCCTTCAGTGGCCGTGTGAGTTTGAACATCTGGTTTCTGCATAGCGTAAGAAACGGCGGTAACATATTGGCGGAAGGCTTGGCGCACATTGAACAGTTGGCTGATAAAATAAACGCTACAACGATTACGTTTCGGTCAGACCAAATGTGCTTCGAACGCTGGGCTAAACCATTAGGGTTCCGGCTTCACGAAATTGAATTGATTAAAGAGGTATAGGCGATGGGTAGTGGTGGAGGCGGCGGCCCGTCAAGTCAGACGACTACTTCGATCTCAAAACCACCTGAGTACGTCGAAGAGCCTGCCAAGCGGTTTCTATCGCGGGCCGAAGATCTCTCCCAAACACCGTACTCCACCTACCAGGGTCAACGGATTTCGCCACTGAATGCGGCTCATCAACAGGGGCTTCAGTCCGCGCTTTATACCCCCGAGGTCAATCAGGCCCGGAATTTGAACGCGTACACCTTGGGCGGGGGGTTCCTGAATTCGAACCCCTACCTCGACCAGACGTTTAACCGAGCGGCAGATCAGGTCCAGTCCCGAATGTCTAACGCCGTGGCCGGGAACAACCTGACCAATACCGGGGTGCAAGAGGTCTATAACCGAGGGCTGAATGACCTGGCTACCAATATCTACGGGGGGAACTATTCGCGCGAACGTCAGCTCCAGCAGCAAGCGATCCCAGGTTCAGTCGCCATCCCCCAAGCTCAATCGCAGCTCCAGCTCGGGGCGGGGGACATTATGCGCGACCTGAGCCAAGCTAATATCAATGAAGCTATCCGAAAGTTCGAAGAGCAACGACAGAGCCCGTACGCGAATCTCGATGTCCTCGGACGCGCCATAGGCGCTTCGATGGGCAGCGGCGGTTCAACCGCGACGACCTCACCGGGGTACTACCAGCCGTCGTCCACGGCGGGGATGTTAGGAGGCGGGCTCCTGGGATACGGCTTAGGACAAGGGTTCAATAACCAATACGGTGGACCAATAGGCGCCGGACTCGGCGCGTTGGCCGGAGGATTCTCAAGATAATGGGTGGTTTCGGAAATAAAGGTACAGGGGGACAATTCCCGAGTGCGGGCGGCTTATTGCCCCACGAAATTCTTGCCCAAAGTCCCCAATTGGGATTAGATCCTCATCAAGGGGGACCTGCTGGTGGAAATCCCATTGTAGGAGGCCCTCCTGGCGGAGGAACCCCCGCGACGGGCGGAATTGTTCCCCCTAATGTGGGCAACTTAGTGCCTCAAGCGTTTCAAGCGCTTGGGACGAATCAGGGGATACCCGATCTCTTTCCCTTCCAAACCCGGGACCAATTCCAACAGTCGCCGGTTGGGCAACTTATCGACGCGGCTCCTCAAGCGGGGCTGCCTGCAGCACAAACCCCCGCACTATCGCCCGCAGCGGCGGCAGCAGCAGGGGCACCTGGGGTAGCAGCAACACCCGCAGCAGCGGCGCCTGCACCGGTAGCGCCTGCGTGGACTCCCAACATGGGGATGTCAGCGGCAGGCTTGACGCCTGAACAGCTCGCGGCTCGCAACGCATATTTCGCTCAACGACAAAGCGGGAATTTCTAAATGGGCAAATCAGCCGCATTACCACTGGCTTTGACCGCAGGAGCTTTCGCCGCCCCCTTTATGTTCCCCGCCTTGGGCGCGGCTGGCGCCGGTGGGGGCTTAGCGGGGGAGCTGGGTGCTATCAGTGCAGCCGGTGCCGGCGCGGGTGGCGCAGCGCTGCCGATTGCTGGTTCAGCCGCCGGCCAACTGGGGTTAGGGGGTATGATGGCGCTCGCTCCGGGTCGGCTATTTGGACCGGGTATCAATAGCGGGTTAGATTTCCTTGGGAGCCCCTTAGGAGAAATTGGGACCGATTTATTCACTTCAGGGCTAGGAGGTGGCGGTGGACAAGCTTCTAATCAGGCAGCCCCGGGCGGTTTTTCGGCAGCACCCCTCGGAAATCCGAACTACGCCTCGCTGGCGGAAGCGGCTGGCCAAGGTCGGGCGGGAGCGCCTCCGGGCTACCAAGGCCAAATTACGCCGGATATGCTCGCGTTCTTAGGCGCACAGGGCGGTGGCCTCAGTCAGCTCCCCGGAGCAATTCACCAGCAAACTAGTGTGCCGGGGATAGCGTAATGCCGACGACAGACCTAGTTAGCTTAAACGCTGCTACGGCGGCGAGTAATACCCCGGCAGGGACCGATGTCGTTGGCGCTACTTTAGATAATCATCTCCGGGGGATTAAGAAAAACGTCGGTAAAGCTGGCCGTTGGCTAACGAGTGCGACTATCAGCGTCGCCAGTACGACGTTGGCGGATGTCGATCTGAAAAAGTTCATGCGCTTCGACTCCACCGGAGGCGACAAATCTCTAACACTAGTGACTGCCGCCGCTGGCGGATCGGGCTGGGTTGTTGGTATTCAGAAGTCAGTCGCAGCGAACAAAGTCTTCATCAATACCGTCGGCTCCGAGACGATTAACGGCGCCAGCACCATAACGCTGACCGGCAGCGGGCAGGCCGTTACGGTTGTCTGCGATGGATCTAACTTCTTCATCAAGGACAGCCACGACACGGTCGGAGTTAAACAAGTTGTTCACAGCCGAGTTATTTCAGGGCAAGCGTTTACCAGCGCGGTCCCCATCGACGGGACGATCCCCCTCGGTACGGAAGGGTCCGTAGTCGCGTCCTCAACCGCATCCATTACCCCTTCGAATGCCAACAATACATTGATTCTGGAGTTCACTGCACTGGTGTCTAACGCCACGGCAGCGGCTTCAACGGTGGTATCGATTCACGACACCCGAAGCGCGACAGCAAGTTCGACCGCGATTATCAGCGCCGTCCATACCTCCGGTACGGCCAAAGAAGCTTCCGTTATTACTGGGAAGGCTACCGTAACCGCCGGCGTTACGACCGCGGTCACTTACTACTTGAGGTGCGGAGGGGGCTCAACCACCGCACGTCTCAACGGTAACGCCGATGCGACTGACTTCTTCGGTGCCGCGAACCCGACGTCGCTGACTATCACGGAGGTTGGACAGTAATGCCTCTCTTTGAAGGTAAAAATGTCGGGATGTTCCCGGCCATCGCCGGCTTGAGCATGCTCGCCGCTAACCAACCGCGGCCCGCCAGCCAAGGGCCAGTCAGTTTTGGTTCAGTCCTCGGGCAAGGCGGGCTGAACGCGTTCAAATATATGGAAGCGCTGAAGGCGGCGGAAGCGAAACGGGAAGATAAGAAAACCGCTCGGGAAGACACTAGAAATTTCCGAAAGGAATCTATTGATCTCCGTAGGAGTACTCTTGAAAACCAAAAAAAGAAAACGAGCGCTTACTTAAAGAGCCTCAACAAGCCGAAGACAATAACGTCAGGTGCACTGACGGGCCTTTCCACGCGAGACGACGGCGTCATTATCGATCCTCAAACGGGAGGCGTCATCGGACCCGAAGAGATTAAACGTCGGGTTACGAATGACAGACTAAAGGGTCGTGGAGGACAAACAAACACAGCGTTTCTTCCGATTCCAGACCCCAACGACCCTAATAGGTTTCTCTTGGGCCGGTTAGTTGATGGGCAACTTCAACCTGCCACTATGAACGGAGAGCCTGTCCCGGCGGTCGGCGCAAATATGGCCGCTGAACGTTTAGATATTTCGGCTGCGAATTCACGAACCGCGCAAGGGAACCTTAAGCAACGATCAATAGACAATCTCATCGACAGCGCTAAGCAATTATCGATGCACGTCAAACGGTTCTACCCGAAAGGAGCACCAAAGCTTCAAGCGATTGAAAATTGGTTGGGAGCGAAGAAACGAGGGACCCGAACCAGTACGACGCACCACTCTCTCATGCTGGCGTACCTACACGCGAAGTACCCTGACGATACGACCTTCAGTCAGGATCAAATCGACCAAGTATATAGCGAGCACGGTCTTGTCGAAGCAGTGGGAACTTCCCTCTCCGGGTTCTTCGCCGGCCGTCCGCAGCTTCGCGAAGATGTCGTTCGAAATATGGAAGATTTTGTCGTCGATTTCCAACAGAACTTGCAAAACAGAATGTTGACAGCGGAAGCTCAATTCACTGGGAATACGGGGATCCCCGGCCAGACCGTACCGCCGCCCGCTGAGGAAGATTTGGGCGAGATCCCGCCTGGGTTTAGATAATGGCTACACGAACCGAAGTCTTACAGCTCATCGATAAGCATCGTCAAGCGGGCGATGAAGCTAAAGCCGTTGGGTTAGAAAAATGGTTGGCTGAGAAAGAAGCTCCCGGTCTTGCAGACCAGAAAAGAAGGGCTTCAAGTAATTACGGCGAAGACATCCTTCGCTCAATCCCTGGAGCTTTCGCTCGTGGGAACGAATTTATCTCCGCCCCGTTTACCGCCATCGCAGACAAGCTGAGCGGGGGGGCTTATTCCGAATCGCTGGGTCGAGGAGAAGAAGCCCTTTTCGGAGACGCTGCCCAATACCTACCGCAAACTGGACCGGGGCGAATGGCGAGCGCAGGCGTCGAAGCACTAAGCAGCGCAACGGTTCCCATTGGCGGGCAAGCGGCGGCAGCGGTAAGAGGGCTCGCACCAGCGGTTAAACCGGGACTTGAAGCCGGATTGGCGGGGCTTGCAGGGCTTGCAGGCCAGTCCGCTCGCGAAACCTTACCCGAGCAAATGCCGGGGAGATCAATCGTTGCGACTGGACTTGAGTTAGCGACCCCGATGGGGGCGGCGCAACTTGCTCGAAAAGTCAGCTTAGGTAAAGGGCTTCTCCCCGAAGGAGCTAAAGCAAAACTGCCTACCGCTGCCGGACAACAAGCGGCGGCTCGGAAAGCGTTCACTGACCAGTTCGGCAATGAACAATTACTTTTCAATTTGGACAACGCTTCAGCGGTCGGAGGTCAAAAGCAGACGACCGCGTTGATGTCCAAGAATCCAGAGCTACTCGCTCAACAGCAACAAGCGGTTCGCTCTCCGGACTTCGATACAAAAGCTATCGCTCAACGCGAATCGGCGCTGAAGTCCAAGTACTTTCAGATCCTTTCTGACAGCGACGTCCACACCATTCCCCAAGCGCAGCGTCACGTCCTGAACGATCTAGCTAATCATCTTGATGCGAGTACGCCCCCCGGCGCAGCCCGGAAGTACAACCACAAGGTGATTAAGGATTTCTATCAGCAAAACAAAGCGGATATCGACGCAGTCCCCGAGCTGAAAAAATTGTTCAACCAACCAAACTCCCTGAGTTTAAAAGCAGCGATTGATTCAGATCTCGGAGACTTCTCCGCGCTATCCAAAATGGGGCTTACCAAGACCCTGAATGAAATCGACGTGTGGAAAGGCGGGAACCCCTTTACCCAGCTTGAAGAATTGTCGAAGCTCGCCAAAACCCCGCGTCAAAAGCTAGCCCTAAAACGTCAGGTACACAAGGCGTTTACCTCGCGCATCTTCGGCGACACCCGCGACGTAGGAAATATGGATGACGAGTTCATTCAAAAATCCTACGGGAAGCTAGTCAATATTTGGGACTCTCCGGGCGGGGTCGAAGCGCTGCGACAAGTCTACAATCCAGATCAGATGCTCGTACTTCACTCCGTCGTCGATCACATGACGCGTTCGACCGGACTAAAGGGCGCAGCGGGCATCTCCATGCCCTCCAGCCCGAACCAGGCTTTGAAAGACGTCGCTGGGTTGTGGACTATGAACCAATTGAATAGGGTTTACAGCTCAAAGCCAGTGCAAGCAATCTTCGGCCGTAAGTCGATGGCCGGTGGATTGAAAATCGGGTCGATCGGGTCGCGGGTCGCCAATAAGAAGATTTCTGAAATGACCGTCGGCCCCTTTAACGCGGAGTACGTCCGAATCCTTGATGATGGGGACTACGCTGCTAAAGTTGTTCGCGATGCCTTGGGCGATTCTACTCATAAGAGCTTACGAGATTCCGCAAGAGAAGCGCTCAAAGGCACTAAAGCTCCCTCACTATCGGTCGAGCCCTCTTCCATCGGCGTAGGCAGGTTCGCTCCAGGCTTAACCCCGACCGGAACCTTCGAATACGAAACCCCCTGAGCCTCTAACCACCCCTTAGCGAGCCAGCCGCCCCTCGTCTGCGAAGTGATCTTCCGCCGGGTTCGGTCCTTATCCGTTCTGAAAAACTTGTCGAAATGTCCGTTAGGGCACCGGTACCGTTGCGAGCCCAGGTCCCGGTACTCCCCGGTAAAAAGCAGCGCGGTGCTGCAAAGGGGGCAGAAGATCTTCTCAACCATCCTTCGTCACCTCCCGCTGCAACAACTGGAACATCAAGTCGTTCTGGACATTTCTCTTCAGAGATAAGGACCGCATCACGACCGGATCGATCGTCTTCCTGGCGATGATGTGATGAAGCACGACACTGTGCTTCTGCCCTTGTCGCCAGATCCGGGCGGTGGCTTGCTCATAGTGTTCGAGGTCCCAGGGGATGGAGAACCAGCAAGCGGCTCGGCATAAAGACTCTTGTAAATTAAGTCCATGTCCCGCACTAGCCGGGTGAAGGTAAAGAACGGGAAGCTCGTTCTGATTCCAAGCACGAATAATTTCACGCCCCTCTTTTGGTGAAACACCAGACCCAAGGTAAGGGGCAGCAAAGACCTCTTCTCGTAATCGGGCCAACTCGTGCCGGTACTGATAGAAAACAAGTAACGGGTTCCCTTGTTCTTCATCGATCAGTTCTCTTAACGCTTTTAATTTAGCATCATGGATAGGAGTCCCCACCCCGTGGTCGTCGTAAATCCCTCCTGATGCCAATTGTTTTAGCTTCCCAGAAAGTACGCCAGAATTGACCGCGGTGATGTCCTTATCCTTCAGCGCTAAAATAAAATCTTGTTTCAACGCGTCGTACATCGCTTGCGCGTTAGGCGGCAGCTCAACGTGGATTTTGTTTTCTATCAGCGGCGGAAGGTCGAGCACGTCGTTCGACCGATGCATGACGATGTCTGAGATCTTATCGTGGATCTCCGAATCAGCCCCCTCGCGGAGGACCCAATCCGTCCCATAAGATCTGAATATAGGAAGAAAGTACTTTCGGCGGTACGCCGTAAACCGAGGATCTAATCGGTTCCCTAAATCCAAGAGGTACAATTGACTCCACAGTTGCAAGAGCCCGTTCGGTACTGGACTTCCTGTCAAGATAATACGTCGTCTGAAATCCTTCAGCTTGTTCTTGATCAACCGGTACCGCTGCGTCCGAGCGTTTCTCCACATCGAGGACTCGTCCACAACTAGGGCATCGACCTTGTTCCAGATGTTCGTCGCTGACAGCCATGATATTCCCTCTGGATTGGCGAGATAGATATCGACGTCTTCTAGGAGATTACGGGCACGCTTCGGTCCGTGGAGGATGGAGTAACTGAGTCCGTTGAAGTTCTCCCACTTCTCGATTTCATTCGGCCAGACGTTGTAGATGACTCGTAAGGGGGCGAAGACCAACGCCCTTTTGATTGCACCGCCGACTATCAGGAGCCTAATCGCTTGTAGCGTAACTGCCGTCTTTCCCAATCCGGGACTCAAGAACAGCCCCGCGCTGGAGTTTTCCAACAGATGACCAATCGCTTCCTCCTGATAGCGCCTTGGTGAGAAGATCCTGGACGAGACTGCGTGCCTCGACGAATGATATGCAAGTTGCTGTAACATGGTCGAACTTCCTCAGTGCTTCATGCGTCTTCGCTTGTAATGGGGTGAGTTTTTCCCCTCGATTTTTGAACTCAATCCAAACCGTTCGACCATCAGGAAGGATGACGACCCGGTCAGGCACACCACGGTGCCCAGGGCTCGTAAACTTCCAGCATAAGAGACTTTCGCTCTTACACCAGCGAGCAAATTTCCGTTCTTCAGAGGTACTGGCCAAACTTACTTCCACAACGCGTTGTGGAAATTCCTCTTAATAGACACACTGTCCTCCTTTGTTAGCATTGAAGCTACACCACTTACAGAAGCGATTTGGTGTAGCTTTCCACTCTGTTTCATCTTGAAGTTGCTTAGCCTTAAATGCCCATTTTTCTTTTAGTTTAGGGAGCATTCGACGAGTGAACTCCCACGTTACTACGTCGTCATTATCTAAAAACCAGAACTCGACGTACGCATCTTCCGTATACCCGCCCGCCATCGAGATCAATGCGTAAAGGGACGCCTGGTCCCGGTGGGTTGGGTAATACCGACCGGTCTTGAAGTCTACGATGATCGACTTGTCGGGGATCAACATATCGATCTTTCCCCGGACCCAACCGTCATCCCAATCGCACCGCTCCCAATCTTCGGTCAAAGAGATCGCCACCTCCGGCTCAGCCGACGCTTCTCTTGCGCGGTCCAGCTCTTCGCCGAACGACGACTCGACCAAGTCCGGAAGACCGTTGGTGCTAAACCGGAGGTACTCTTCGATTTGCTCGTGGATCTTCGTCCCCCGCATCGCCGCATGCCCCGGCTTGTCCTCCAGCTCTTCAATCTTGTTCAAATAATATCGTAAGGGGCAGCTTTCGTACTTCGATAAAGACGAATAGGACCATTGGCGAGTCTCAGACATACGCTAACCGCCGTTGTTTTTCGCGCCACTTTCTCATGTAGACTCTAATAGTTCTTCGATTACATTCACGGCATCTTCGATGACCGTTAGTTTCAAAAGCTGTATTTTCTACAGTGTATTCGTGGCCGTTAGGACAACACGTCATTCTCGATTTTCCCACAGTAATAAGCCGGCCCTTTTCAGAACAATCCCGAATATTATCAGACTGAGTCCCAATCCAAAGGTGCGACGGATTACTACATGGTGGATTATCGCAATGATGATGAACCTGAAGTCCTTTAGGTATAGGTCCAAAATGAACCCACCAACTAATTCGGTGCGAAAGTTTCATTTGGTCATCAACTCGTATTCGACCGTACCCTTGAGAATTAGTAACGGCGAGCCACTCCCAACAATCGTCAGGTTTGCGCCCTTTGCGAGCCTTCGCAAAAAATCGTTCTTCTAATGTACCCTTCATAACTACGTTTTCTCAGTCATACTTTACCCAAGTAGCAGACGACATCGCCGTTACTTCAAACAAAGGCCTAACAGATCCCATCATCGTCATCTCATCGCGAGGATCGTAAATGACTTTTGGTATTTTAGGAGGCACCTCCTCAATTACTTTCGCCAGTGGTGCTAACGCTACCGCCGCAGGGAGCGCAGCACTTCTTTTGAAGAACCACCGTCTATTCATGTTCCCTCCTTCGGAGCCTTCGGCGCCGTCGAATACAGCGCAAGAGATTTTGCCGCTGCCCACGACAAAACGTTTACCAACCCGTATTTCTCCAATAATTCATTGGCATCGTGCTCTAAATTCTTAGATTCTAAAATCGTTAATGACTGGTATTCCCATTCATAAAAATCCCTAGCCATTACTTAGCCTCCCCCCAAGATTTGCCCGTAGTCTTATCCGTTAGCATCGGTACATCCCACTCCGACATTTCCTCCATCGCCCATCTAAGACCTTTCTCCGTCTCAAATGAAGATATGACGAGTTCGTCGTGAACTTGGAGCATAAGACGAGCGTCTACAAATTCCCTCACATCGTACCGACGAATTGCTTCCTTAGTCTGGTCCGCCGCCGAGCCTTGAATGAGGACGTTGATGAGCTTGTACCAGTCCTGGAAATCTAACGTGTACTTACGCCCGCCCCAGGTCCGAATAAACCCGTCGGCCTTATGCTCCCGCCTCAAGCGTGTGTTCAATGCCGCAACCTCCGGCAACGCCTTTTGGTGCTCCTCCCTTATCCGACGCGCCTCTTCGTGAGTGATCCCGAGCTGATCTGCTAAACGATTCACCCCGCCGCCGTAGATGGTCAGGAAGTTGCAGGTCTTCACGGCTTTTCGGTCGATGTCCGGGATACTCTTTCGGATGATCGCTTGTACGTGCGTGTGCATGTCGAGCTGGGGATTCGCTTGATAAGCTTTCGTTAAAGCGCCTCCAGCGAAGTGCGCTAAGATCCTTAGCTCTTGCTGAGAATAATCGCGGTCGACGAGCTTGTACCCCTTATCCGGGAGCACGTAATTGCGCATGAACGGGAGCCCTTTGAAGGCTTCCTTCGGTACTTGCTGGAAATTCGAGCTATACCGACCGGTACGCGTCCCTCCGACCCCGCTTTCGGAGTCTACCCTTGTCGGATTGAAATAAGGGTAAAAATAGCCGTTATTTTGGTGTGCAGAAAAGAGCCAGGGGGTCATATACGTGCCGATCAACTTACCCAGCTTCGAGTAAAGCTCCAGGTCATCGACGAAATCCTGGTCCGTACACGTCATCCGCAAGCTCGGAATAGAAACGGATTCATTCTCTTTTTCCGTTTTGAGGAACACCTTGACCAGCCCCGCATCAAAAAGCGCCTTCGCCATCTGAGGCCGTGAATTGAGGTTGATCATCGGGTCACGTAACCGCCCGCTCAGACCGTATCCCAGAATGTTTCTTCGGCGTTGAGCGAGTTCCAAGTCCACTTCGAGCCGATCGACGTCGATTCGAACGCCGGCCCGCTCCATCTTGATGGTGGGGACGACTACCGACTTTTCCCGTTCGTAAGCGGCCCTTTCTTCACTATCAAGTTGACGATCAAAAAGCTTGAATAAATCCATCGTCCGATCGACATCCCCGACCGCATATTCTCCCGCCAAACTACCCGGAGCGAAGGCGGTGTACTTCGTCTTGTCCCCGACCAGACGAGCGGGAGGATAGTTCTCTCCTAACCAGTCGTGCATCCGGTCGCGCTCTTCTGGCTTTATCTTGAAGAATTGCTCCGACAAGGGCTTCAGAGAAAGGGTCTTATTCGACGGATGCTTAAGGAAGGCTAAAATTTTCGTGTCGTCGAAGCCGCGATCTGGCATCAAACCGAAATGGTCTTCGAGCACGCGCAGATCGAACTGCGCGTTGTGCATCAAAAGAATGTTGTTCTTACATAAGTCCTTCAAGACCGTTTTAACTTTTTCCTTCGTTGTATTGTTCTCAATCGGATGCCCCCACGCGTGATAGCGACTGCGGCCACCCTTTCGAATGGCGACACCCACCGGCTCAGGCGACGACGGCGATCCGGACACGATGGGCATCGTTTCGAAGTCAATCGTTACTCGTGATGGCATTTTATTTCCACAACACGTTGTGGAGACTTATACCCACCGTCACCGTTAGTACTTGCAAGCCACTCCCAACAATCGTCAGGTTTTCGTCCTTTGCGAACCTTTATAAAGAATCGTTCTTCTAATGTACCTTTCATGTTGCCATCTCCTTTCCACAACGCTCACACCCGCGACCGGGCACGCTTCTTACGTTGGGGCGGTGCCGGCGCTGGGGTCGGGGTCAGGCTGTACGGGACGTCGGCAAGCACCGCTTCAGCGGGGAGCGCTTGTAAGTCCGCGACCGTCTCCCGGTCTTCGATTGTCTCAACGATGGAGGGGATCTGAATTTTCCCATAGCTCTCGGTCTGATCGATTTCAAACCGCGTTACGAGCTGGATCGGATCTTGCCCGAGGAACCGGTACACCCGCGTGATGTACGTCGCGAAGTTCTTCAAGCTGGTCGGGGGAATGCGGATCAACGCAATTTCGGATAAATCTGGCGCGGCCTGGTCTTCAAGCCAAGGCACCACCGCCACCCGGCGATAGTCACGGCACTGGTTGCCGATCTCGTCTTTAGCCTTGCGCCCGTCGATCCATTCGCTCATCGAACACGTTCGGCACGCGTCGGACAGCTTCGTCTTCAAGCTTGCCTTCGGCGACAAGTTCTTCGAGTCCTCGCCCAGCGCCCAACACAACGGATCAACCGCCGTTGATGCCTCCCTATCGAACGGTGCGTCGTAATAAGTCTTTTCGAAACAACTTCCGAGCACGACCACGTCGAGCGACATGCCCAGCTCAGCGCCCTGATAAACAAAGCCGCGTGAATCAAACCGAATGAGGTTAGAACCGTCGCCCTTGATCTCTTCTTGCGCCGACTTGATCCGCTCCATCAACTTCTTTTCCAGAGAAGATAGCTCCGCCTCTGACCTCGGCTTCCTGGTTACTTCCTTCGAACCCTTTCTCGCCACTGCTTTCTTAGCTGCCATCATGCTGCTCCTCGTTTACGAATGTTGAGACCGACCTTGGTGTAGATCTTGACGCCCGGAATTTGCTTCTTACGGGTTTCCATAAAAATGTTGTACGCTTGGGATGAAGGTCGGCGATGCAACAACTCGAACGCGTTGTTGCGGCGGATGAACTTGTAATAGTCTTCCCAGTCGACGACTTGAGGAAGCTTTCTTTCAGTGCGGGTGACGACGGTCTCTGCGTCGCGTGCGGTGTCCGTACCCTCTTCTTCCAACGCTTCGATCGTTAACGCCTTAACGAATTCTAATTTCGCGCTAGTCTTCTTAGCAACTTCGACAGCTTTTCGATGTTCTTCTGCCGCGTCCCGACATTGCTTTATCAGATTTCCAATCGTCATGTCTTTGCTCCTTAGTGGTCTTCGTGGTCTTTGCTTTCCACAACGCGTTGTGGAAATAAAGTGGGCAAGAGCCGGGAAATCAGGTAAGTCGCCTTTCAGTCATAGACCCTTGGCAACCCCCGGCTCTCGCCCTAGTTAGGCGGGGGTGGGAGAGAGCGAGACCCCCACCCCCAGGTTTTCAAGAAGCGTCACGCCTGTCCGTTTCCCATTCTGAAAAGGCGATCCCCCACTTGAACTTAACATTATACCGGAATTAGGGACCTATGTCAACGGGTAAGGGCGATAAATCCTTTCCCTCAATTTCTCAAAATCAGCAATCAGTTCGTTAGTTCTCTTAAAAACGCTCCCATCCAGAGATTGCCAATACTGCTCGCGAAAGTTATCGGGGAATAGCTCTAGCTGAACCGCAGTCCAGGTCGGCGAGCCCAAGAACTTAAACTTCATGCTTCGCCCCCATTCACGTACGGCTTGATCATTCTAAGAATTAGTTCGCTAGTGACAAGGTTGCTTCCGCTAGCAAGCTCGTACAATTCTTCGACCTCAGCCTGCATCCTTTCGTAATGCTTGAGCGTTCGATGAACCTCGTAAAATATTACCGAATCAGCTAAATCCGAAAGTGTTAGCGAATTGAACTTCTTCGCCGTAGTTAAATTACCCATACTTCTCTCCCCCCAACGTTCCACGTGGAACATCACTTCCTAAACTTGTCGTGCACCCACTTCACGTGCTCAGGGTACAGCGGCACCAGCCAGCACAACTGGACGCTGAACCCACGTTTCGTATCGCTGTAGCGCGATAATCGTTCAATCCCATGCGTCTTCAAGAACCACTGCCTGACCTTCGGGCCGGTTACTGGCGTGGCCTTGATGTTCAAGATCTCGGCGAGGTATGAGAAATTGACCGGCGTCCAGGTCTTCGGATCCGTGGTCTTGAACCGCTCACCGAAGTACATGTTCAGCTTGTCCGTAATTTCGTCCGAGCTGGTAAAGTCCATCTCCCGCGCCCCCTTGAACGCCTCCTCCTCCGGGGTCAAAAACCACGACTCTTCTTGTAGCCACAATTGATAAAATTCCGCCCACATCTTCGCCAGGTCAACGTGCTCGCGTGGGTTGTGCATCCACTTCACGCGTACCGGGGCGTACCGCCGCGCCCCGGTAGGGTCGTTCAGCACGTCCAGACCGTTCGCAGTCCCGATAAAAATCGTGCACCGCGGGTAGGTGATCTCAATCTTTGCGTAAGGTAACCGGTACGAGTCCTCTATCCGCGAGATAAAGTTCTTCATCGCGCCGTAGTCCGACTTCCTGAAGGTGTACTCGATCTCCCCCATCTCCACGATCACATGCGTTAGTGCGATGTGCGCGGAATCCCGGGCTGAAAACGAATCGAGATGAAGACTGACCCCCGTCTTAACAAAGCCTTCAGTTCGCGGGTCATCGGGGAACAAGTACTGAATGAAAGACGTCTTCCCGCACCCCTGCGGGCCGATAAATAAAAGTACGTGCGCCTTCTGCGATAGGCGCGGCTTCGCCCACCCGCACGACGCCTCGACCGCTTGGATACACGTTCGATAAAGGTAAGACGCGCCGACCTTTTTCTCGTGCGCGTTCTCGAAAACGATGGCGTTATCTATGAGCTTCTTGAACTCCCCCCTCGGAACGATCGGACCTTTTGCGATCGCGATCTTGTTCCGTGGCTTTGGCAGCGCTTTGAAATACTCATACGCCGGGTGATACGTGTTGAGGGTCGCGATCGACTCCAGACATTCGAAGATCTTCTTGGAGTCATTAATCGCTGCAAAATGCAGCATATTTTCAATAATTGATCCGACAAGTAAGTCGTTCCGCCCCACCTTATTTATCATCGTCTCCGCGGCGGGCGGCAACGTATGCTCTATCTTGCGCGTCATTAAATTGAACCGGCTCGTAATGTTGAGCTGGTCTAGCACACTTGCGATATTTTGAACCGTTGCCGGCTGCTTGAACGACGGCCCCTTCTTCTGCGTCATTACTGTGTTGGGTAAAAAAATCGTTTGCGGCCGCGGAATCGCATCGATGATTTCATCGACAACAGTAAAGCCGGAGTTCGGTTGCGCTTTCAGCGCGTCCTGAAACTCCTGGTCTACTAGCTGGACGGCCGTTTTGCTTTTATCACCTTCCGCTTGCGCCTCACGCTGGTGATGCGTTCGGTTTGCATCTTCTTCTTTCTTTGCGCTTGGTACTTTTGAACGTCTTCGGGATAAGGTTTTTTGGTCTTTGTCTTCGCTTTTGTCTTCGCTTTTGTCTTCGCTTTTGTCTTCGCTTTTGTCTTCGCCTTTGCTTTTTCTTTTGTTTCTTGTGCCACGTCCACCTCCAACTTCTTCAGGCATAGCATTCTCTCCTGACTGTTCACCCAGTTGTAATAATCAAGGGTAGAATTGTTTCGACAGCTTTCGTGAAAACAGTGGAACGCCCCCGCTCCCGGCATGTACCGGGCCTCCCGATCTGACGGGTCAGTATGCTCTTGATGCCAAGGACAAACTACCGCCACCCATCCTGAGTCGTTGGTGACACCTCGTGATAAGTGGTGCTCCTGTATGAACCCCCAGATCAGGTCATCTTTGATTTGTTTCGAGGTTGGTTTTTCGGGATCTTCCCACCTTTTCTGCTCGGGCAGCTTGAGATGGTCAGGGTCGATTCCAAAATTGGCCATCAAATTTCGGATCAGATAGCGCCGGTTCGGGACGTAATCTTTGAGCTTGGCTGAAAAATTCGTTTTTTGATGGCGCGAATGAGGCAACCTGAAAAGATGGACGCAATCGATCGCGCCTTCGTCGGTTAAGTGGGCGGCGGCAAGCGCTCGCATGCACGCCTCGTAATACTCCTTGTCCGGCATCCTGTGGATAAGGTACCCGTACTGAAAATTGCCCTTGCTGGTCTCCAAAATCCAACTGGGCTTCGCCGCTGAGGGGATGCGCTTGATAGGGACTTTAGTAGCTATGTCATCCAGGACGATCGCATGTGCGGAAGAAAAAAAAGTCTTGCCGCGCTTGGGCCACGGCTGCTGGGGTATGAACCGGTGCGCGGCTACGCTGAAGTACCAAGCGGCAGGCCGCACCATGATCTGAGGGTTCGGCCAGTACGTGCGCCAACCCTTTCCTTCGTTTGAAACGACGACGGGGAGTTCGTCATCTTCCAAACGGTTGAATATCTTACTGACAAATGCGAAACTTGTTACGAGGTCTTTGTGCAAGGTCTCTCTCCTTCTTCATGTTGTCTTTTAAGCCCCGGCCCCCGGGGCTTTTTTTCACTCGTCGAGACGCCTACGCTTCCCCTCGCCCCACGAGTAATGGTTCCCGTCAGGGTTAGTAAATCGACCGCCCCACGTTCCGCCGAGCGCTTCCCAACACGTTCCTAACTCTTTGTGTGCTTCGGTCGTGGTCTGGTATTCCCACTTGCCGTTGACCTTAAAAAAGAGGTTGAGATCAACCGCTCGCCGCCGGTAATGGTAAGAGTTCTTAGAGTGCTTTGGCTTGTTGCCGGGGCGCGATTTCAGGTCGCCTCCGGTGAGCATCCAACCGCTTTGCTCGGCGAAAAGAATCAGTCGTGAAAGTGCCTTAAGGAACGCCCACTGACGCTCGCGTTCGGTGCTCTTTTTCATGCTCGTAAAACGATCTCAATCACTGCGATCCACACCACGATAGAAAAAATAAGGGCGCCGCTCCACGCCCATAACTTGAACCAATCAATCTTATTTTTCATCGCTCTTTCTCCTTCTCTTTTTCATGTTTCCACAACGCGTTGTGGAAACTCGCCGAGTGCGGTTAGCATTTTTTGCGGCAACTTTTCGAGGGGAAGATCGACGTAATCCCAGTCGATATCGGGACGCAAACTCTTCTTCGAAACGTTGTACGCAAACTCAATAGCTATAGCTTGTTCGAAGGTTACGACGCGAATTCGCTGTGACCAGACGGTAGGTAGGTTTTTCTCAATTCCTATTTTTCGGGCCAAATTTGACTTTGACCCCGCTCGATCGATAGCGACAGCTAGTGCTGAGAGCATAACCTCCCAAGCTTTTTCGGAAAGATGGCGGTAATATTTTACTTTCATTTCAATGACCTACGTTCGGGTTGGTCGCGGGAAGAATTAAGAATTAGTAGTAGCTAGCTAGCTATATATATACCTATTAATAAGGTAAATTACGTAGTAACTATATCGTTACCACTTAATTCTTATAAGGTTACAAAAGAGGTTGCTAGCTAGCTGATTTTTAGGGTCTTTTCGCACCCCAACTGAAGGCCGTCCGATCCTTATATATGTTAACATAATTAGATCTTCGGGTCAAGGGCTTGAGACGTTTCTTCCCTCGCATGGTGGCGGCATTTCGGGTTGAAAAGTTGCGACTTAAATTTGAAGAAAGAAGGGCGATCACAATCGCCTACGCAACACCGCGGCGTGAGCGTTTGCCACGGCCAATCTGGACGCCAAGGAAAGGGTCCTTCGCCGTACGCACCTTGGTAAGTTTTCGCGATGAATCTTGCGACATCCATCGTGTCCCAATGCTGCACGCGACCCTTGCGAGTGAAGTCTCGAATGTCGTCGTCCCGGATGATGTTCGGATCGGTAATGTCGACCATTTTTAATCTCCTCGCGTTATTAAAGAAGCGCATATGCGCCCGCGTATTGACGCACACGTAAGGGGTTGACACAAGTTTGTATTTATGTCATAATGATTGATACTGGTCGGATTGTCTGGCTGGGGGTTTAGTTTCCGCAACGCGTTGTGGAAACCGAAGGAGAAGAGAGCGATGAACAAGCGTTTGATAGAGGCTTCGCAATTGTTGGGGACGATCGTACCCCTGCTTGAGAATTCGTCGATTGAGTTCTTGGTTGTTAGGGCGCGTGATGCTCAGAATCGATGGGTCGAGTTCGAGCTTGAGGGAAACGAGGCGAGGCTCAAGTGTTGGTCGGAGGATGTGGGGCTGACGGTTCAAGAAGCTAAATTCGATGTGTTGCAACGCGAGCGGATGAGGAAGATGCCTGGTACGTTGGGAAAGGAGCCCGCGAAGGTTCGCGCGAAGCGCGATGCGAAGAAGGTTACGAAGAAACGTAAGCATTCTCAGACGACTCCTATCAGGAATGTGCCGATAGGGCGGCGTGAGTTGATGCCTGGGAATGAACAACCCATTTTTCCGTCTGATAGGGGATATCAAAAATATCAGTTCTTGATGTCGGGCGAGGTTGGGTGTCTGAAGTGCTCCCGGATTTTTCCTACAGAGCAAGGGGCGGCTGTGCACAATTTTAGGATGCACGGGCCGAATGCTGTGAATCGCAAGGTTAAGCGGGCGGTTGTGAGTGATTACAACAAGGTGACGGAAGTGTTTGGGAAGTCCTTGGAAGAGAAAGGGGAGCGATCATGAGCGATGAAATTTATCGGGAGGATATGGCCTACGTGGGCGATGTTCCTTGGCATGGTAAGGGTACAAGGTTACAGCCTGGTTCGTCGATTGAACGGTGGGCCGCTGCTGCGGGTTTTGAGTGGTACGTCGAAAAGACGCCAATTCCTTTCATGGACGGTCTTTATCCTGATCGCGTGATTCTTTATCGGTCGGATAATCGTGCGCCGCTTTCGATTGCAAGCACGCGTTACAAGTTGGTTCAGCCGATGGAGGTGCTTGAGTTCTTTCGCGACCTTTGCGAATCGCAAGGGTTCCAGATGGAGACCGCTGGGATGCTTCGCGGGGGTACGACGTATTGGGCATTAGCTCTTACGGGACGTGAAGCGCAGATCCGCGGGGAACAGATCCTTGCGTACACTTTGATAGCGACGTCTTGCGATGGTTCGCTTGCTACTCAAACTCGCTTGACGAGTGTGCGCGTGGTTTGTAACAACACGTTGCAAATGTCCATGCTCGGCGGAGAAGGCAGCAAGGTTATTACGCGCCATTCGACAGTGTTTGATCCCGATAAGGTTAAACGTGATCTTAAGTTGGTGAACGTCGATGCCAGTTGGGACGCGTTCATCGCGAGTATTAACAAGCTTTCGGAATTTCCGTTCACTGATAATCGTGCGCGACGGTTCTTTGCTGAGCTACTTAACGTCGATCTTGCGGATGAGGTGGAGCACCCCGCACGCTTTCGCACGTTCAACCGGTTATGGGCGGAGTACGAGCGCACACGTCCTGCGATTGCTAATACCGCGTGGGGCGCGGTCAACGCGGTGACGCAGTACATCGATCATGACAAGCCCGTGCGCGATGCGGACAATCGATTGGATTCAGCGTGGTTCGGCTCTGGGCAGCAACTAAAGTCGCGGGCGCTTGCGTTGGCCGAGGACATCTATGCGCTCGAAGTCTGAGTTTTCACAACGCGTTGTGGAAACAATGTCAGGGTATTGACATAAGCATGGAAGTATGCGAAGATCACAATACGGCCGCAATCCTGCGGCCGCAACGGAGGATTCGAGAATGAATAGGTGTGTACATTCTGAGCCAACATGGTGGGAGCATGATGCGCGCGGTATCCCGCTCGGTAAAGTTTGTGATAAGTGCGTCGATGAAGTTCTTAGCAGGTATCGTCCGGACGTTTTGACTGATCCGAACTATTGGTCGTCCGAGCCTATTGAGCCGATTGATTGAGGAGAGCGAGGTGAAATTGATTGTTAAGGGTCCGCTTTTGTTGGCGAAACAGTCTGCTGAAGATCACGGCGTGGACATTGATTGCGCCGAATTTGTTGGGAAATTCGGTGAGATATTGATCCGTGGACAGTTGGATGATTGTACGGCTGCAGAATGGTTGAATGAGCCGCCGCATCATGCGCCATTCGTTCCAGGTTCGCTGCTCTGGTACGCGCACGATGAATAGGCATCGACGACCGCCGGCAACACGGGCGCAGCGCGAGGCGCTGTTCGATTTGTATGATGGGATGCATGCTCTCGGAAAGGAGAGTTACCGAGAATTTCGTCGAAGGTTTCGACCGTTCAGCGTTAACGATCCTGCGCTGTTCGGTCGATGGTGCTCGATGGATGTGGGCATCGAGTTAGACGGCTACACCCACACTTGAGCTTTCCACAACGCGTTGTGGAAAGGGGTTGACATAGGATAGGAATCCATGGTCAAATAAGAACTGGGGTGGATACTCGCCCCGGCAACATGAAAGGAAACGAAAATGGCAAAGCGCGAAACAGTGACAATCGATAACGATACCGGCAAGGAAATTACGTCGGTTATACCCGCCAAAGACCGAACGGCGATTATGGAAGCGTACGCGTCGGCAAAAGAGTCGATGGAAGGATTAGGTGCAGCGCACGTGGTTGTGCTTCGGAAGTATCATAGGCTTTCGGTGCTGCTTCGGACCGCGCGCGCAACGTTCCCGAAAACGAACCCGAAAAATTTCAGCCAGTCTTGGGGATGGGCATTGATAGATATGAAGATGGGTCGCCCGTCAAAACTGCCCGCGGGCGTAGTGCTCACATTCGACCAAATGATGTTGCCAACGGACGGTACGATTAGAAATATCATGGCACTTTCGGACCCTGCGAAAGGTTGGAATGATGATGAGAACTTCATCGTTTCAGAGTACGAAGAGGCGGGTCGATTCGCTGGTGAATATCCTCCGATGATTCGCATACTTAGCCGCGGTCGCGACGCCTTGCTGGAATGGCTGAAACCTTTTCAGGACGCGCAGAAAGAGATCAAGCGGTTGGCCGACATGTCCGCACCGAACCGAGCGCGAGCGATTGAGCGAACGGCAAAGGCTAAGTCTGATAAGCGTAAGGCAGATCAGAAGCAGACAGAGCACGATCGCGAGCAGGTAGTGTTCGCAAAATTTCACCTCACCAGGGAAGGGGAGATCACGGAGGAGACAATTGGCGATGTCGTCAAAAAGGTAGTGCATTCGCCTAGCACGCTCATCGAACAGGCACTGGCTAAAGTGGGGGATCTCGATGAGTCGATTAAGGTCGCCGATATGGTGTTGGTGTCGCTGGTCAAACGGTTGATTGAGACCAAGCCCGCAAGCGCCGCTCAGGGTGTTGGTCACGTGAAGCGGGTGCGGGGGTTTATTGCTTCTCTTGAGCTGGCTATTGAGCAACGCGAGAAGGTAATCGGCCAGCCGCGACCCAAGGCAAAGGTTGCCAAGAAAAAGACAGCCGCACGCAAGGTGCCCAGGGGCAACGGTGCGGAGGCTAGCGCCAACGCGTAACGCTCAACGTTCCACGCAAAAAAGGGGAGCCATTTGGCTCCCCTTTTTTGCGTGCTGAAAGGGTTGACGTAGTTGCGGAATCTATGTTAGGATCGGGGTTCAATGCACAAGCAGATTGGGGTATGACATGAAGATGAAGATGAATAAGGAGACTGAACTACGCTTGCGGAGTGATTGGTTAATCCACGCTATGCGACAGTTGACGAAGTCTTACGCGGCGTTTGCTGATCACCCCTCGCATCAGCACTGTATCGATCTTAAAGATGCTATGGATGCTTACCAAAGCGCGGCGACTGCTAACGCGTAACGCTCAACGTTCCACGTGAAACATCAAGGGAGCCATTCGGCTCCCTTTTTTTGTGTGCCGATTCCGCCCTCCCCCCACCACTAAGTTAGTGACCACTAACTTATCGAGCCATCCCGCGTAGTATGAAATTGAACACTGTTCAGAATAATCCGCATTCGCAACGTTATAACATAACGTTTATTTATACAGTGCTGATCGCGCACCCAGTACTGATCGCATAGTCGTAACGTTATAACGTAACGACAATGCGCTCAGTACTGTATGCCTGAGCTGTCATACATGACTGCTCAGTCATAACTGACCACCCAGTCATAACTGACCACCCAGTCACGCATGACCCATCGCGCTAAATGCGAATGGAAGTGTGAATGCGAATCATTCTGATTTCGGTTAGGGGGGGGTAGCCGAAATAAGAATGATTCGCATTCAGACATCGACATGGAAGTCGATGTATCCCTCTCTCCAAAATGAGAAAAAAATTGAAAACTATAGTTTACAAAAAGACCAATCAGGAAATCTCGAACTAAGATTGACGGACGAGTAAACTAAGAATTCCTCAAAAACACGGAGAAGCATGTGGAACCTGAAATTGACAAAATAGAAGAAATTAGGCGATCCATCATCCCAATTGACAAATTCGAGGAAGCGATCGGGGAGAAATTACTGAAATTGATGCGGGAGGGGCTGACACTGACCTCTTCTTGCGAGCAAATCTCCGAGGAGACGAACCGTACGTTCGACTGTCCGACGATCTTCCGGTGGTTGAGGGACCCCCACGCCAAAATAGGCGAGCGTCGCTTCCTGGCCCATTTCAAGGAGGCGGAGGAGGACCGGCGGATGAAATGGGAGGATCTGGCGATGCTGGAGCTAAGGCATATGAAGGCGAATATGAGCGCCAATCAAATTGCGCTAGCAAAGGCGCGATCCGCGATGTACCGCCAGGGCGCGAAGGAATCGGGAATCGAGATCCTAACGAAGGCCGATCCAGAGTCTAATGTTCCAGTCGTTATTATTAGGAAGTTTATGCCAACCATCGAACAAGACTAACGCCCAACTAAAGACGGACCGAAACCCGACTGAAAACCCGTTTTAGGCTATAGTCGAGGAGTGTTTCGACTCGAATTCGCCGAAAGGCGATCCAGCGGTTCGGGCTAGTGCTAGGTCTCCTCCGAGCGCGAAAAGGGAGCCATCCCTCCCCTGCCCGGACCTCTAGTATGAGAAGGATGGCTATCAGCTAGAGGTGATTGATATGGCTGACGACAGTGCAGAGATTGTAAAAGAGGCAGCGGAATCCGTAGCGTTTGAAGACGTAAAGACCGGCGGAGGGCAGACTGCATTCTGGCAAAGCATGATGATGGCGAATGGCGTTGCGTTGCAGCAATCGCAGGGAACTTTGCTACTCGCGGTGCTGAGCAAAGCCGCTGACAACGTCATGAACACCAGTGCCGAGGAAGGGATCACACCGATGGGGGTGGCTCAGATCTTGTCGAAGATGGCGGGGAATACGCCGCCGGTGACCCCCTGAATAAGGGTAAGTAAAAGGAGCGGGGGGATGGCCCCGCTTGGAGGATGAGATGGCAACAGCACCGAAAGGCGAGTTGATCCCTACTTTTGATGTCGAAGAGTTAGATCCACCGAAACCTTACTATCGGATTGTGCGGGGAGAAAACCCGCGTGATTTAGCGCAAGCGATCAATGCGCTGCACGAGCAGGGGTATGTCGCGATTGGGGGAGTATGCGCGATCTCGGTAAACCCAATGGATCAGCTTAAGAACAATGAAGATTCGAACAAACGCTTTGCGCAAGCGATGGTTAAAGAAACGGATTAGCTACGCATGGTTGACTGGCGCACAACGACTAACATCCGGAGACTACTCCGGGCAAAGGTCGAGGGTGAGCAAGCGCGTGCGCAGCAAGAGACGCCAGCGCCGCCTCAGAAGCCTGAGAAATTGAAAGAGTCCGAATCACCTGAGAAGATATACCGCCGGTTCATTTACAAGCGGCGCCAGGACCGAGTTCATGCGGTCCAGTCTTGGCTCTTGACGCTGGTGTTGCTAACCGGCGTCATCTCAACGTTAAGGAAGGTGGCAGCGGGCACGTTTGAATTGAGCGATTGGAAATTCTTACTGGAGCTGGTCGTGCGACTATGGTTGGGTGCATGAATTGTGAAACAACGGTTGAACAATTGTCGGCGGCGTTGGAGGAGTTCAAAGCGACGCTCGTGGAATACAAGGACTATGCCACGGCCGCGGTCACTCGGCTTGATCAGCATATTACCCAGGGTGATGCGAAGTACGTTCAGATGCTCGAGCTTCAAGAGGGGTTGTCCACCAGACATGATGATGTGTTGGCGCGGCTCAACAAGAGTACTGCGGCGTTGATCGCCCATGACGAGGGTTACCGCGCGCTGCACGGCGAGGTTAAGTTGCTGCGCGAGTCATCCATCGAAGCACGCAAGGGACTTGAGCATGCCTCACAGTTGTGTAAAGACATGATCGCGCATCTCAACAGTTTTCACGAGATAGCGAGCGCATTCAATCTGGCCGAGCGGCTGAAGCCGCTGCCGGCGTGGAAGGAGCCTAAAGAATGAGTGACGTTCTCCACCGGATAACCAAAGAATTTAGGCGTTCGGTTAACAATCCACTATTTCCGCTCGCGCAATGGATTCACAGTCCCATGATCGCGGGCGGCCCGTTTCGGGACTCCAGTGTGCCGACCAAACACGTCAATATTGTCGGCGATGTGCTTACTGAGATGAGCGTCGCTGAAAAGGCGGTAGTGGGCGCGGCGGAAGCGGCGGAAGCACTGACCGCCGAGCGCGAGACCGAGAAGGGAGAGATAACTGCCAAGATGGCGCTCCGCGCAATGGGTGAAATCTTCGTCGACGAGTTCAACCGGCATTCGCTCACCACTAACGCCATCCTGGATGCGTCGGACGGAGCGTCGGACATGGCGCAGTTCAAGGCATCGATTGCCGCGATTTCCGATAGACCTCCGCGCGATATCGCAGTTCTGAAAACCCAAATGCGCGCCGTCATTGACCGGCTGGGGAGCTTGTAATGGCTACCGGAATATTTGAACTGCCGGTTGGGGTCTGGAAACCAGATCCGACTTTGACCCCGCAGTTGCTTTTCACAACCCAGAACGACCCATATCTTGCGTTCGATGACACCATCATCGAAAAGGTTTACGTGTCGCTCCGGGTGCCGTCAAACCGCGCCTCGGCTGACGTGCTCAAGATCCAATGGTCAAACAGTGTCAGCTCTACAGCAAACATAGTCTGGCAGGCGCAAATCTGGAAGGTAACGCCCAACAGCGACACCGATGACGCTATTGGTTCTGCGACGTTTGCGACCACGAACCTGAGCGCAGCGGATGCTGGCGTTGGAACACGGCAACTGCAAGAGATAGAGATATCGCTGGCCAACTTCGACAGCGCTGTCGCGGGTGACCGCATCCTGATTAAGCTATTTCGAGACGGCGCTGACGCCGGCGACACGATGACCGAGGATGGCTATTTCTACGGCGCAACGTATGAATACTCGACCTAGCCATGGCTAGAAACTTCGACGGGGCAGCGACCGAAATCCTCAGTGGTTCGTGGGGCGGCGCGAGTAACGTCACAACTCTCACGATGGCGTGTTGGGTCGACCTAGATTCAGAGCCGGCTAGCTACGGTG
>Ga0255048_10000339_pt1 | contig 36535 bp, 40 predicted proteins | sample JV7_2_2_MG_FD_183619 | JGI IMG/M metagenome (GOLD analysis project Ga0255048, IMG submission 183619) | Seawater microbial communities from Jervis Inlet, British Columbia, Canada - JV7_2_2 | ecosystem: Environmental > Aquatic > Marine > Inlet | place: Canada: British Columbia | collected 2016-10-06
GAGCGCCTGACGAATCTTGTCACCAACTGTCTCATCCGAGGTGTCGACTTCAACTCGGAGCCCGTCAGCTCGGAATCGTTCTGCAACCTGGTCGGCGTATTCGTCGTGACGATCGGCGACCGGGATCACCGAGACCTGAACCGGAGCCATCCACATCGGGAATGCGCCCGCATAGTGCTCGATCAGAACGGCGATGAATCGCTCCATCGAACCCGCTTTGGCACAGTGGATCATATAGGGCGTCTCCGAGACATTGCCCGGCGCCGCATATTCCAATTCAAAACGCTCGGGAAGGGTGAAGTCGAGCTGGATCGTGGACAACTGCCATCGTCTCCCGATGGCGTCCTTGACGTGCATGTCGATCTTGGGTCCGTAGAACGCTCCTTCACCTTCTGCCATCTGATAAGGGACGCCCGAGTCGTCGAGGACCGTGGCGAGGGCCCGCTCACTGGCTTCCCACCGATCCTGCTCGCCAACCGAATTCTCGGGCTGGGTGCTCAGATCTGCCTCGATCTCGTCGAAGCCTGCGTCTCTCAGCCAGGTCATCACAAACTCGAGGTGCATTCTCAGCTCGTCCTGGAGCTGATCCTCGGTGCAGAAAGTGTGCGAGTCGTCGACCGTGAACCCGCGTGTTCTCAGCAAGCCTTGCACTACGCCGGACATCTCGTTTCGATAGACCGCACCCAGTTCCGAGAAGCGCATTGGCAACTCGCGGTAGGACCGTCCCCGACTCCGGTAGATCATGACGTGGAACGGGCAGTTCATCGGCTTGACCCGGTACTCCTGCTCGTTGTCCATTTCCATGCCCGGGTACATGTTTTCGGCGTAGTAGTCGAGATGACCCGAGGTGCGCCACAGGTCGGACTTGGCGAGATGCGGGGTGACGGTGAAAGAAAACCCAAACTTCTCGTGGAGTCGTCGGCTGTGATCGTCGAGGACCTTTCTCAGCATTCCTCCCTTTGGATGCCACACCGCCAGACCGGGGCCGAGTTCCTGGGGAAAGCTGAACAGGTCGAGTTCGGCTCCCAGTTTGCGGTGATCCCGCTTTCCGGCCTCTTCGCGACGATCCAGGTAGGCGTCAAGCGACTTCTTCGACTCCCAGGCGGTCCCGTAGATCCTCTGCAATTGATCACGGCTCTCATCACCCCGCCAGTAGGCGCCGGAGGAGCGCATGAGCTTGATCGCGGGAATCCTGCCCGTGGAAGGGACATGTGGGCCGCGGCACAGGTCTATGAAATCGAGGTTCTTGTATCCGGTGATCTCGTCTCCGCTATCCACCTCGGTGCTTTCGACACCTTCGATGATCTCAACCTTGAATTGATGATCGGAGAAGACGTCAAGCGCCTCCTCTCGGGAGAGGGCCACCCGCTCGAACGGCTGATCGGCTTCGATGATTTCGCCCATCCGCTCTTCGATGCGTGTGAGGTCCTCAGGTGTGAATGGCTCGGAGACGGCAAAGTCGTAGTAGAAGCCGTCCTCAATCGCAGGGCCGATGGCAAACGTCGAGCCCTCAAACAGATCGAGCACCGCCTGAGCGAGAACATGAGCCGCCGAGTGCCTGAGAATGTCAAGCGCATCGTCGCTTTCGATGGTCACCACAGCGAAGTCTCCGGCCTCTTCAACCGGCCGATTCAAGTCACGCAATTCGCCATTGACCCGGACTGCAACGGCGGCACGAGCCAGACCAGGGCCAATTGATGCCGCCACATCGAGGCCGGTGACGTCATTGGGGTGTTCGTGGACTGATCCGTCCGGATAACGAAGGTCTATCGACAAGGGGTTTTCTCGCTAGCCTGGGGCGGCAAGAGGGTAACTGCCTGCGGGGATCAACCGCGCCAGATAAGCGACACGAACAGGGGCCGTGGGAATGGATGCAACAGAGTTGGTGACCAGCCTTCACCCGAAGGCAAAGCTCAGGGAGCTTGCAGCTGGTGCGAACAGGGTTTTTCGCATCTCCGACGAAGAAAACAAGAGCATGATCGTCAAGGTGTATCCGGTCGCTTCCCGGGAACGACGGGAGCGTCACGCTCTGGAAGCGCTGGCAGACGTTGCGTCAGTGCCTCGCATACTCGCGAACGGTGTTGAGGGAGAAACGGCATGGATGGCGATGACCGATGGCGGTCATTGGAATCTGGCAAATCTCCCCAAGAACCTCGACGCTATCGAGAATGCCGGCAAGGCCTTGAGGGGGATCCACCTCTCCGAAGCCAAGATCACGAACCTGGCCTCGGGAATCGATGCCGACTACGTGCTTAGCCACTACCGGTCCACCATCGAGCGACTTGGGCGTTATCGGCGAAGGTTCGGAATGGAACAGGTCGTTCTCGACCACGCCCTCGAGTTGGAGCCGCCATTGGCAACGGCCCCTGCTCCAGCGCACACCAAACCCCTCCTCTCCAAGTTCGTCGTCAACGACGACGCCGAAGTTCTGCTCGTCGACTGGGAGTGGGCGACCCTGGCACCTCCGGAGTGGGACCTGACATTGGCGGTCTGGGATTGCGCCGGGAAGATCGACGAAGACGCGGCAGCAGCGTTTCGGGCCGGATACGGCGCCGAACTGCCTGAGTCTCGCTATCGCCCCTGGGCGGCCTATCACGCGGCAACCATGATGCTCGAAGCGGCCGAGATTCGGGAAGGCCGGCTCGGCGATCTCCAGTATCTGGTCGAAGACTTCACCGAGGCTGTGCTCGGCACGTAGCCGCCGTTGTGGTCGAAATCCGCGAAAACTGACACTACCCCTCTTAGCCTTTGCTCAGGCAAGCAAGGAGGACGGGCGTGCTTGAAGTGTTGGTTGCTCTTGTAGCGACAACGGGATTGTTCGTTCTCGCCATGGCAACAAGAGGCTCCCAGCAGTACCGGTTGGATCCGTCTCTGATTGTCGCCAGGCGGGACGACCGGGGAGACGATCTTCCCTGTCCATGGTGTTACGAACCCACCCAGGAACAAGATTCTCGATGCAAGGGTTGTGGCCGCTCTTTCGGCTGATCGACCCTTAGCCCACCGTAATTGGGTTTGAAACGCGCTACATCCGACGCGTTTCAAACCCAATTACGCAATTAGGGTGGTGGCGTGAGCAGGGTAGGACTGGTTCTCGGAGGTGGGGGTATCACAGGTGCAGCCTATGAGATGGGCGCGCTCATGGCGATACGGCTCGCTACTGGATGGGAGCCCAACGACGCCGAAGTCGTTGTCGGCACTTCCGGTGGTGCTTACGTGGCCGCACTGGTCAGAAACGAGGCTCTGACCCTTGACTCCCTCGTCCAGCCTGACGACGAGCGCGGCGAGGTCGCCGACCGAATCCGTCGACACGTCTTCACCCGGTCTCCCGGCGTGCATGTGAGCAAGTGGGTCCGCCACGGAATCGCGCCGAGCATTACCCGCCCCGGTCTCACCTTGTTCCTCGGGTCTCCGGCGCCTTTCCACGCGGCCGGGCTGGCGGAACTGGTGACCACCCAAATCGGCGAAGAGGCCGCTGCTTCCTGGCCGGCCAAGCCGACCGCCATCGTCGCGTATGACCTGGCCGATCGTTCCCGAACGGTGTTCGGGACATCTTCCGCACCCGAGATCGGCATCGCAGAAGCCGTTGCCGCTTCATCGGCCATCCCACTCGTCTTCCGGCCTTATCAAACTGAGGATCGGTTCTACGTCGATGGAGGAGTGGCCTCGGGCACCCACGCCGATCTGGTGCTCGGCTCGGAACAACCCCTGGATCTCGTGATCGTGCTCGCCCCGATGGCCGCGGAGGTGCAGCGAAAACGGGCACGTTTCCATGAGAAATTGCTCGATCGGGTTGGTCAGAAGAAGCTAACCGAGGAATTGAGCCTCATCAACGATGCGTGGCCGGATTGCGACGTGATCACGCTCAGCCCCTCGCCCTCAGTGCAGAACGCAATGCGCCCCAACCCGATGGATGCTTCAAGGGCCGTGGCCACCTTCACCAGGACGCTGATATCTATGAAGCGGACTCTGGCGCATCCTGAGGTGTGGGACCACCTCGACAGTCACCTTCCCCATCGGCCAACGGTTTCGGAAGCGAACCTCGTCTAGGCCGGTTCTTCCCGGTTGGTGGCAAGCCGCGAGATAGCAACCACAATCAGCGCGCCGACGATCATCGCCGCCACCGCCATCGGCCAGTCATCACCCGGAGCCGCGAGTACGGCGCTATCGACCCCATCCGGCCATGGCCAGAGGATCCGCAACGAGCCCGCCATCAGACCCACCAGACCGGCGAGAACCAGGTCGTGATAGTGCCTGAGCGCCCAGTGAAGGAGTTGAGAAAACAGAGCGAGCCCGATGATCGCTCCAAGGATGAACACACCGAGACTGGCCATATCCCGATCGTTGACCGCGCTGAGAACAGCCGCATACATGCCGACCAGGAGCAGTATCAGCGAACCGGAGATGCCGGGCAGAATCATCGAGCAGATGGCGAAGGCGCCGGCAAGGAAGAACGCCAGCAGCGAGGGATCGGAGGCCTCGGTTGCCGCTCCTAACCCGAGGAGAAAGAAGAGTGCGAGTCCCACCGCGATCGCCACTGCAAGATGGGCGATGCTTCGGTCTTTGAGGAGACCCCACGCGATGAACACGGAGCCGAGGACAAGACCAAAGAACAACGCAGCCGTGGCCGTTGGTCGCTCATCCAATTGACGCTCGAGGAACGAAGAGAGAAGAAGCACCGCAGCGATTGTCCCGGCGAAGATGGAGAGCAGGAAGATCCATTCAACGGCAGCAAGGTGCGAGCGGAAGGCCTTGAGGTTCCCCTTCAGCAAGTTTCCTAGTGCCGAGCTTCCCTCGCGGATCGACTCAATCAGCCGCTCGTAGATCCCGATTACGAGCGCGATCGTTCCCCCGGACACACCTGGAACGAGGTTCGCCGTTCCCATTAGAAACCCGCCGATGGCCGATCGAGAGATAGTCCTCAACACGGGGAGTGAGTATGGCTACCAGGATCCGGGCCACCAAGGACTAGCGTTTCCCCTATCGCTAGAGGAAGCCACACATGCCAGTCAGGCCAACCCACTTCGAGTTTTATTCCAACGACCCCCAAGGCACAGTCGATCTTTTGACGAGGGCATTCGGTTGGAAAGCCAGCCAATGGGAAGGTCAGGAGTATTGGCTCATCGAAACCGGTGACGGGCCGGGCATCAATGGTGGCGTCGTCCGCTCTGGAGACGAAGGGCCGAAGACGATGGTGACCTGTGAGGTCGAGGACATCGACGCCGCGGTAGAGGCCATCGGGATCAGCGGAGGAACCCTTCTCACCGACGTCGTTGAGCTCGAGGGAGTTGGGCGCTGGGCTCAGGTCGAAGGGCCAGGCGGCGAAGTGTTTGGGTTGATGGAGCCACTCAACAGGGCCTGAGTCACAGCACCGATCCCGGGTCGGTGTTGCCACCCGAGATCATCGCCACGACCCTCTCCCCCGGCTCCGGCCGATACCCGCTCGTCAGTAGCGCTGCAATCGTGCAGGACGCCGCAGTCTCGGCAATTATCCGCGCCTCGTCCCAGAGCCACTTCTGTGCCTGCAGGATCTCCTCCTCACCGACCAGAAGGGCATCGTCGATCCACTGATTTGCGAACCAGGGATACTCACCCAGCCGGGCCGCTCCCAGTGACGACGACGCGACACCGCTGACCTCGACATCGACCGGTCCGCCGGCCTCTCTCGCCGCGTACATCGTCGGGCACAACGCCGGCTCGACGGCAATGACCCGAACGTCTGATCGGAACCAACTGGCGATCCCACCAATGAGGCCGCCTCCTCCAACAGCGACCAGCACCGTGTCGACGTCGGGCGCCTGCTGGCTTATCTCGAGGCCGTTGGTTCCCTGGCCGGCCACGACTTCTGGCTGGTCATAGGCGTGTGCCACGAAAGCCCCCGAGTCGGCGGCATATCCCATCGACGCTTCGAGAGCCGCTGCGTAATACCCGGGGATTCTCCTCACATCCGCTCCGTATTGAGCGATCCGACCCAGTTTCTCCTCCGGAGAGGTGTCCGGGACGAAGATGGTTGCCTTGTGCCCGAGAACGTTGGCCGCGTAGGCGATGGCGAGCCCGAAGTTCCCCCCGGATGCAGCGACAACACCCGCGTCGGGGAGGTCGCCTGCGGTGAGAATCGAGAAGGCACCACGTGGTTTGAACGATCCAGTCACCTGCAGAGAGTCGAGCTTCAAGCTCAGTTCGTAGTCCGTGGCACCCGTCTCGGACAGGGTGAGCACCGGCGTTCGCCGGATGAAAGGCTCGATACGATCGGCAGCGTCGAGAATCATGTCACGTGTGACTTCGAGACTCATAGACAGCCACGTTAGGACACCCCGGGGCGACCCGATTTGACGGAACCGTGGTTAGCCTGAACCCGTTCTTCGTCTGATGAGCGGAACCCCTGCCAAGAACGCGAACGGTCTCCTCAAACCGAATGTGGAGAAGATTCGCAATGCCGTCGCACTTGCCATTGCCGACCCGGAACGTGCCAGGATCGAGTTAGGCATCCCGCCCGCGTCGGAGATCTGCGAGGAGCACCAGGTCGAATGAGCGTTGAGAACATGATCTCGGACCTTGGCCCCTACCCCGGGGCGTCGGGGTATGCCGTTGCCGAGGTCCTGGACGCGGCGGACGTGCTGGCGCCTTATCGAGACCGCTTCGTGAACACCGATCCAGACCTCGTTTATCTCGACGGCAATTCTCTGGGGCGGCTCCCGCAACGTGCCATCGACATAGCCGACAACACCATGCGTCGGCAGTGGGGAGATCGACTGATCAGATCATGGAACGAAGGCTGGTGGGAGCTTCAACTTGAACTCGGCGACCGTCTCGCGCCGGTCATCGGAGCAAGCCCCGGAGAGGTGATCATCTCCGACTCGACTTCAGTCAATATCTTCAAACTCGCCGCGGCGGCGGTCACGGCCCGTCCCGGCCGCGGCAAGATCGTCACCGACGACCTCAACTTCCCCACCGATGTTTACGTCCTCGACGGGGTGGCCCGCCTCTTCGGTCTCGAACTCGAGATCGTGGGCTCGGACGGCGTCAACGGCCCGCTCGGGGCCCTGGCCGAAGCCGTCGACGAGGCAACGGCGCTGGTGACGCTCTCTCATACGGTCTTCAAGTCCGGCTACACCTACGACCTCAGCGAGATCACCAATCTGGCGCATGAGGCGGGAGCGCTGGTCCTTTGGGACGCCAGTCACTCGGTCGGGGCGGTGCCGATCGACTTCAACGGTGCGAACGTCGACCTTGCGGTGGGCTGCACCTACAAGTATCTGAACGGTGGCCCGGGGTCGCCAGCCTTCATATATGTGCGTCAAGACATACAGGACGTGCTCGAGAACCCGATCACAGCCTGGTGGGGTCATGCCGATCCGTTTGGATTCGGCCTCGAGTTTGAGCCGATAAGTGGCATCCGCCGGTTTCACACCGGAACCATGCCCACGCTCTCACTGGCGGCGGCCGAGGCCGGGATCGACGACGTCGTCGAAGCCGGAATCGGCCCGATTCGAGACAAGAGCGTTGCACTCGGTGAGTATCTGATCGAGCAGTATGTGGAGCACCTCGAACCGCTCGGGTTTGGGCTGGCATCGCCACGCGACGCCGCGATGAGGGGCTCACACGTCTCGCTCTCCCATGAGGAGGCCTGGCCAATCACGAGAGCCATCATCGAACGAGCCAAGGTTCTCCCCGACTTCAGGGCGCCGGACAACCTGCGGTTCGGCCTGTCACCGCTGTACACCACATTTGTCGAGGTCCACACTGGGATTCAGCGAATCAAGCGTGTCGTGGACAATGGGGTCCACCACGACTTCCGCGACGTCAACCTGACGGTGACCTAACCACCCGTAATTGGGTTCAAAACGGTTCGTATTTGGCGCGTTGCAAACCCAATTACGGGAAAGACGGGCTAATTGCAGGCTCCGATTCCGCTGCTACCCGCACCTGCCTTCATTTCTGAGGCGTCGGCCTTGAGCAGGAAGCGGTCATTAACAAGGCCCTTCGTGATCTTGGCCACCTGGTTTACATAGTCCCCGTGGTTCTTGAACTGGGGCTCACCGTCGAGGTTCTCGCATTCGAGGTCGTCGAAACCACCCGCCAGCACTTGGAAGAACTCCGTCGTGATGTCGCCGGTGAACGTCATCGATGGACCCACAGCGAGGTAGGTCCCGACACCAAGTTCAACGTCGGGCAGACGAATGCCGCCAAGGGCGTTGAGGTTGGAGTCTCTGTCGACTTTCGCCTTGAGCACACTCGCACTCGACGGGTATGCAGGGTCGGCAGCCAGTGGATCGGATGGGTCATCCAGAAGGCTGCTTGGAGCAGGGGATGTTCCATCGGTGACCCAACCCCTCATCTGGACGAAGACGGCCCGGATCACCGCACCCCACTCGAGCGGACTCGAGTCGTCAAATGCGCCTGGGAGTACGACACCGAAGGCCAAGAGGTCGGCCTGGTTGACAGGATCAAGATGAGCGGCGCCGGCCACCTCATAAACGAACCGGTTGACGTCGTCTGCTTCTACTCGCAGTTCCAGTGTGGCCCCTTCAATCGGTGCGAAGCCGAAGACGTCGTAGATTCCGTTCGGGATCACATCCCCTTCGCTGTTGAGGAAGAGCGCCCTCTGGTCCCCGAAATCCCGGGTCCCGGGAAGAGGAGGAGCGGTCAACCCCGAGGCGTCGGGTGTCAAACTCAGATTCGCAGCCATCGGCAAAGCAACGTCGAAGACTTCGAGACCATGAGTTTCCCCGAAGGCCATCGCACCTCGCATCGCGATGCCCTGGTTTGAGAAGCCCATCGCCTCGACCGCTGTCACTGGCCCGTAGGTCGAGTCCGGTCCGATGAGCCCTGACTCTCCACCACTGCGAAGCGCCGCGGGGAAGTCAGCCAGGATCTCAACTGCGGCAGCCACAGCATCCGGGAGTCCGTCGGAGTTTCCGTCGAGACCGAATTCTTGATCTATCGCATCGGTGAGGCCGGTCCCTGCGTAGCTGATCGAGGCGTATCCCGATCGATTCCCCTGACCCCCGAAAAGCACCTCATCGGTGACCGCAAGGATCCGGGTCGCTTCGCCCTCAGGTATCAACGGGACTACCTGATCCAGTGGCTCGACGACGATCTGGCCGTTCCACCGGGAGGGGTTGGAGGGCAGAACGAGACTGCAAGCCACATCGAACTCAACCGTCGTCCCGGTGGCAACAAGGGGCGTGTATGAGATCTCGTCGGCTACACCACTGAACCGGCAGTCATACCTGGTGAAGTCGACACCGCCGATCTTGTCCCAATGCTCGGAGTCCCCGATCGCAATCGTCGGGTCGGAGCCGTTGGCACCAGCCAGGGATGGGGCGATGGCGACCAGGCTCATTGTCATAGCGATTACGAGGGCCACGATGAGAGATCGTCGGGTCTTCGGCTCGACCCGAATAGCGCGTGCGGTAGTCATGTCTGTTCCTCTCGTCTCTGGACGTGGCGAACCTACACGAAGCGTGGCCGGGTATGTGGGTGGTATGGATCCCCTCTGGAGGCGAGGGCCTTTCGGCCCTAGCGCCCATACCCACCAGGCCGAAAAATAGGCAAGGGAAATGGAAGGGAGCATCTGATGCCCCGAGAGAAGCCCGTCAGCAGAAGACCGCGTTCGTTTCGAGTCAACTGGGGACTTATCGGCTACCTCCTGGGTGGGCTCGCCATCATTGCAGTGGCGCTGTTCGTCTTGTGGCTGGTCAGCGGCAACTGGATAACTGTGATTTGACCGATCCGAAGTCGGGCCTCAAAGGCGGTTCCAACCCGCCAATCCAACCTCGCTACCCAGTCTGGTGACATATCCAGCGATCTGAGCCGGAACTCCGTAGGGGGTTCCGTCCCTAGGGGTTGCACAAAGAGTTCGGAGTCAGGGCGGCCTATCGATTTGTCGAAAGTGCCCTTATCAGAAAGACGCCACCGATCACAATGAGTGCTATCGCTCCGATGATCTCCCCTCCAAAATCGAAGACTGCGCTGAAACCGACGGCGAGGAACACCACGGTCCAAATCCAATCCCATGTCGATGGATCTGGCCAACTAGAGGTCGACCTATAGATGTTCAGACCGAGCGACCAAGGACCTACACCGATGAATATCCAGGGCCACCATTCGCCGGTATCGCCGACCGCCGGCAGTATCTCCAGGTACTCGGCACCAAGGGCTAGCCCGATCCAGATGAGCACCCCACCCCACCAGATCGCATCCATCCGCTTGCGCTCCGAATCGTGCTTGGTCGTCTCTTTTACGTCAGTCATAAACCTCACCTCGCTTCGCCAGGCGCTTGCCCATCCGACCATGTCAAAGGAAGGAGAGTCTGGGTAGGGGCGTAAGTCCCCATCCCGCCGATCAGGGAGCCAGGCAGATGCGGAAGAGGTCTTCATATGTGTGAAGGCGGACCGGCTTGGGACCTAATCCTCTACTGCCGATGGTTCGCCCCCGGTCCTATAGCGATCACAGTCCGAGGTTCTGTTGAAAGAACTCTGACGGGACAATCGAAAGTTGAAGGGAAACCAACGATGAGACGGACAGTCTTTCTGATCATTCTGGGCGGGATGGTGCTGGCATCATGCGACGGCTTCACAACCTCCCTCCAGGGCAATGGTAATCAGGTCACTGAGACCCGCACGGTTTCAAACTTCGAGGCAGTTAGCGGCGATGACGGTGTCCGCATCGTTCTCGATGTCGACTCAACAGTCACCGGTGATGTCGACCTGGAGGTAACCACGGACTCGAACCTTCAGGAGTACCTGACCACGAAGGTCTCCGGCAATCGGTTGAGTGTTTCCCCGGACCGAGCAGGTGGAGTCACCTCCACCGAGGGGCTAAACGTGTCGGCTACGGTCGCAGCCGTTACGGATGTCTCAGTCGACAACGGGGCTCAAGCTGAGATCAGGGGTCCAGTCGGTGACATAACTCTGTCCGCGGACAACGGTGCCCGGATCGCCGCCGAGGCAGCGGAGGCAGGCTCCGTCGACATCAACGCCGACAATGGAGCGGATATAACGGTTTGCGCGACCGGCGAGGTCACCGGCGAAGTAACCAACGGGGCGCAGCTAACCGTGCTTTGCGGTGGAGTCGTGTCTGTCGAAACGTCCGACGGCGGCCGAGTGAAATCGGCACCCTGATGCCTGGTCCGAGTGGGCGGTACAAGACTTGAACTTGTGGCCTCTCGCGTGTGAGGCGAGCGCTCTACCAGACTGAGCTAACCGCCCGAGCGGGCAATGGTAGTGCTCGCCTGGGAGCGAACCTCTCGATACCATCGGCTCGCGCTGCAACCAAGGAGAAGTGATGACGACGGAGCCACCAGACTCATTCGATCCTGAGCCAGTCGAATCTCACGAGCCGAACCCGATGGATTCGGACGAGTTGTTCGACCACGAAGAAGCGGTTGAGCCAGAACAGACCGACATGGACATCGGCGAAGAGCTGGAGTTCTCCGCCGGCGAGGGCATGGTTGCCCTCGGAGGCGCGATCGTCGCACTTGTCTACATTCTCGAACTATTCCTCGACGACTACAGCGTCCACCTCACAGGGCTCATCATTGCCATCGTGGTCGTTGGCCTGCCCCGACTTGATCGCAACTTTGTCGAGAAGATCGCTCCGCTTCCAGTATTGATGAAACTGGGCGGGTATCTCCTCGGAGTGGCCGGGGTCATCCAGATTCTCAGTGACCTCGCCCAAGGAAATTTCGACCCCTTCGTGGCGGCACTTGCTGCCATCGCCACCTATGCCGGGTATGCCATTGCCTTTCTCGGGGCCAGGTCGATCGAAATCTGATCCTTGAGGCGCGACGAATTTGAGGCCGTAGTCGATAGGACTCTCGAACAGCTACCCGAATGGGTCATCGAGCAGATCGACAATCTTCACGTGGTGGTGGAAGACCGACCGAGTCCCGAGTTGGGCGATGTGCTCGGCGTCTATGACGGCGTTTCTCTCCAGGAGCGATCCGGAGACTACTGGGGAGCACTCCCCGACCGAATAGTGATCTTCAGACAGCCCCATATGGAACTAGGTCTAACCCGACCAGAATTGGAGGACGAAATTCGGCGCACGGTGCTCCACGAGATCGCTCATCACATAGGGATCGATGACAAGCGCCTCACTGAACTCGGCTGGGACTAGCGCTGTTCGAAGAGGGCGCCGAGGTTCTCGAGGGCGTCGGCGACCCCGGATACGTCCGCCACCCGGTACTTCGCGACACTCTCCCCGTCACCTACTTTGACGCCCACATCCCGAGACTGGAGTCGAGCAAAGACGGTTTCGTCGGTCACATCGTCACCGAAGAACACGATGGCATCAGCACTGGTGGACACCCTCAACTCTTCTACGGCATCGCCCTTGTTTCGAGACGTGACATGGAGCTCCATAACCTTCTTCCCCTCAGTGAGAATCACTCCCGGGACCCGGGCCGGGCCCATCAGAACTCTGTTCAGGCCTTCTTCGATGCCCTCACCCGACTGGCGGTAATGGAATACCACCGAGAAACGCTTCTCCTCGACGATCGTTCCTGGATACTCAGCTGCGATTGCACGGAGCTGCCGGGCCAGTTCGGCAACCAACCCCGAATCATCACCCACGTCCTGTCCACTGTCGCTGCCGTGCTCGCCAATGAGGGCGACTCCCGGGATGTCTCCGAGCAGTTGCTTCAGCTCGTCCCGGGTTCTCCCCGACACAACGGCGACTGAGACCGCCGAGGCCTCGGCCAGTAACTTCAGTGCGGCGAGCGCTCTTGGATCGGCGCGGGCGTCCGAAGGCCTGGCGACGATCTCCGAGATGGTTCCGTCGAAATCGGAGGCGACGAGGATGCGTCGACCGGCCAACCCGAAAAGGGCATCGCTGAGCTTCAGAGACCCAGCGCTGCCAGACACCGCTCGGCCCACCAGAAGACGTCGCGTGTAGACACCGAGCGTCGTAGAGAATGCATCCTGCGGCGTGCCGTTGCCGGATCACGATCGATGGCCTCTTCGAGTGTCCTCGCCAGCCCGTCCAGGTCGTGGGGATTGACCAACATCGAACTGGTCAATTGCTCCGCCGCACCGGTGAATTCGCTCAGAATGAGGACTCCGCTGTCGTCATAGCGGGTGGCTACGTACTCCTTTGCCACGAGGTTCATCCCGTCGCGGAGTGGAGTGACCAACATGATGTCCGCCGCCAGGTAGTAGGCAACAAGCTCGTCAGCCGGGAGGCTTCGATATAGGTATTGGATCGGGGGACGCCCCACCTTGGTGAAGTCACCGTTGATTCGGCCGACCAGACCCTCGATGTCCGATCTGATCTCCTGGTAGGCGGCAACATCCTCACGGCTTGGAACGGCGACCTGGATGAAGACCACCTTGCCAACTAGGTCGGGGCGCCGCTCCAGAAGTGTCTGCAGCGCCCGCATCCTCTGATCGATCCCTTTGGTGTAGTCGAGTCGATCGACTCCGAGGATGACCACATCCGGATCCCCCAATTCAAACCTGATCCTGGCAGCGTCCTCTTTGGTGGCGTCCGATGTGGCGATGTCCTCGTAGGACTGGGTGTCGATTCCAATGGGAGAAACCTGGAGCTCAACTTCCCTACCGTCCCATATCAGTCGTTCAGACGTTCCCTTGGCGCCCACCAGTCGTCTTGCCGCCACATAAAAGTTCGTCCGGCTGTGCCTCGACTGGAAAGCCAGAACATCAGCGCCGAGTAGCCCCTCGACGATCTGAGTTCTCCACGGGATCGTCGAGAACAACTCGATCGGGGGGAACGGGATGTGGAGATAGAAGCCGATCCGATGGAGGCTCTTCATCTCCCGGAGCATCTGGGGGACCAACTGCAGTTGATAATCCTGAATCCAGGCAACGTCCCGGCCTGAAAGCGCGGTGGCCGCGACCTCGGCAAAGCGGCGGTTGACCTCCACGTAGGGACGCCACCAGTGCCGATGGAACTGGGGCGCCCTTACGGCGTCGTGGTACAGGGGCCACAGGGTCCCGTTGCAGAAGCCCACATAGAAGTCTTCATACTCCTGTTGGCTGAGCGTCACCGGGAGTTGGGTGATGCCGTCGTGGTCGAATTTCTTGGACTCGACGTCAGCGGCTCCGGTCCAGCCGACCCAGGTTCCTTTGGTCTCCCGCAGGATCGGCGTCAGCGCGGAAACCAAACCGCCCGGGCTTGTGACCCAGGCTTGCGAATCCTCATTCCATTGCACCGGGAGTCGATTCGCAACGATCGTGACCCGCCGGTCGGTTGTGGACATTGATCAGGAGATTACCGCCTGCGGGTTTCGGCGATGCCGGCGCCCTGCAGTGTCGCTGCCGGGACCCCGTACTCACGCCACGCGCTGTAGCTGATGCCTTTTCGTTCGGAGTAGTTCCTTGCGTTCTCGTCGAAACCGGTCTCCAAAGCCTCCATATTCACCACGTCGTCGAGGGCCGAGAGAGCATCTTCGATGTCCAATTTGGATTGAATCAGGTCGAGTCTTTTCAGGGGGTCATCGGCGGAGCCGATCTTCTGATTCACTGCGCCCAATCTGGACTCAAGGCTTTCTTTAGTCACCGGCCGACCCGGCTTCTTTGCGTCGAGGGCCTTTAGATAGGCCTTGATCGCCCTTGCCTCCTTGCGGCCCTGCGCAAGTGCCGCCTTGTGTTCTTCGGACATCGCCATGCGTTTACCTCTATGACTTGATTGCAACTCCGCGAATACTGCCATAAGGATGGCTCCGCGAATAGAGGGCAATTGGCCGATCAACCGCAGGGATACTCAACCTCTACCCCGAGAAGAGAGGCCGCATCGGCGAGCGGTAGGCAGGCCTCTTCAAAGTCGACGCCGGTAAGGATTGCGTCGGCCTCCTCCTGAGAGGTAGACGCGGCTATTGCGGATACGATCTCCTCTTGTTCAGCGACTGCCACACCCATCACGTCGAGGTAGTTGTTGTGGACGTCTGCCAGTGACTCAGGGGGCTCGAGGGTGGAAATGATCGCATGACTGGCTGCCAGTGCAGTGAAGATAAGGTCGATGCCCTCGGACAAGGCCGGCCCATCGTAGGGAGCGGTGTCGTCGAACGCGGGGCTTGAGAACACGGTTTCCAGGGCAGCAAAGAACTTATTGAACGAGGCTTCAACTGCCTTGAGATAGGCCTCCTCCTCTGGTGTGGCAGCACTCCCCACTTCGACCGGTGATCCTGCCAGTATGCCAAGGAAGTTGGCGTAGAAGCTGTCGGGATCGTCCACCCCGATCGCCACTGTCACCGAGGACCCGCTGTCGTCTGACACAGTGCGACCATCGTCAGCCCCGCCCTCGACCACCACAATGGTTCTCTCCTCGGTGGTGGTCAGCGACTCCCCCGCCGCTACCGATGCGGCGAGTTCGTCCCAGAAGTAGAAGAAGCCGCTGGTAACGCTGGGGAAGGTTTCAACCAAACCGCCCAGATAGACGATGGCCTCTGTCTGCTCCGCTCCCTCGAGTGCACTTGGATACCATGCCGGGACCGGAACGAAGTTGGTTGCGTCCAGGGGAACCAACGTCACCGGCACCCCCGACCCGATCACATCGGCCGCCCCGGGGACATCGATCCAGACGTTCCACTCGGCGTTTGTCCCCTCCACGTTCCCTCCCGCGTTCACGGCTCCACCCATGATCACTATCCGTTCGAGATTCCCCGCCAGGTCGGGATGGCTCTGCAACGCTCTGGCCACGTTGGTGAGTGGCGCCACCGCATAGAGAACGACCGGTCGACCGGCCTCGGCCGCGACTCTCGCGATCATGTCCGGGGCAGCTTCATCTGAGAGGACAGCGTCAGGTTCGGGGAGACCGGCAGTGAGAGACTCATGACCGGCGAGAAACTCCGGTGGCCACTCACGGGTGTCCGCGGGGAAGTCGGGGTCGCAGGCGACCGGGACGTCCTCCCGTTCGAACATGGCCAGGATGCCGAGGGTCACTTCGGCGCCGAGATCGCACCCGGCTTCGCCTGTGACCGGCAGCGAGATCGCGATGACATTGACGTCGGGGTGAGCCAGCAAATACATCAGGCCACCAACATCGGAGACGGTCGGGCTGTAGTCGACTATTACGGGAATCGGGCCGGAGGTGTCGATCGGTGCGATCGTGGTTGTGGTGACCGCGCCCGGAGGGGGTTCCGAGGTAGCGGTGGTCTCGACAGTGATCTGGTCACAGGCAGAGACGACGGACGAAAGCGCCAGTCCCAACACCAGAATTTTGTACGTGTTCTTCTCGCCCAAGTGGGCTGAGGCTATCCCGAGCGGACAGTTGGCGCGGACAAGATCGCCTCAGTGCCGTACCAGAGGTAGGCGATGATGAACATGAGGCGTTCCGCGGCACCCGCCACGGTGGGGACATAGAACATGACCAGAGGTATCACCAGGGCAGCGGCCACTGCGACCAGGTCGAGGAGCCTGATCCATCCCGGATGTGGGGCGCGACGGAACCTGATGACCAGCACCCCGACTGTGAATCCGATACCAACTGTAAAAGCTGCAGCCGAGTGCAGGAAGTCCTCCAAGACGTCGAATGGCAGGGGCTCCCACTGGCTTTGCGAAAAGATCGCAGCGGCAACCACCGATATCGCGTAAAGACGATGCAGCGATCGACCCCAGACTCCCCAACGCTCGCGTGCAAGTTCTACCAGGAGGAGGACCGCCAGAGCCTGGAGCAGGAATCCAAGGCGTGTCAACCAGGCATGGTCGAGACCCTGTGCGGCTGTCGCACTCACGGCGTGTTCGACCCATGAATACGAGGCGGGCATCAGCAGCGGTGCGACAGCCACCGAGATCAAGGAGGCGACGACCAGGCCGAGCACCGCCGCGACGAAGATGCTGCGCTTGGGCCCTGTCCAGGTCTGGGTGCTTGGCGCCGGCCAACGGTATCGCGCCGGCGTCTGCGCGCCGGGCTGCCCGCCTTCGCCCTTCATCCAGCCCGAGACCGTCCCACTCATCAGCCTGCCCTCAGCAGCCGCTCAGACCCTCTCCACACCGGGCTGGTCCGAGTGATTCTGTTGGCTGCGTGGAGACCGGTTATGTAGGCGTCCTCGAGGCCACATATGTTGTGGTCGCCGATGAGAAACAGGTTGGGCGCTTGCTCGCACTCGAGGAGGGTGTCTCCCACGATATTGAACGCCGGGTTCCACCACTTGTGCTCGGTGACCTCCCAGTCGCTGAAGTACCGAGCAAAGACCGGTGTCTCGTCGTGTGAACAGACCAGCACTGAGCCGTTCGCCTGACGCGCGATGGCGCACATCGGATCGTCCTCAGCGAAGAGGTTGATTTCGGCGCTGCGCCACGGTTTACGGAGAGTCCCGGTCATGTGGAATGTATGAATCTCAACAGGTGACTTGAGCTCGGGTATTCCGAGGAGCCGCTGCGCCACCTCCGGCGGTGTCGCCACCACAACGTGTCTCGCAACGAATACGCCGCTCTGCTTGGTATTGACCCGGTAGGAGTATCCATCGGCCGCGATTTCGGTGACCGTGTCCGCTAGGAGGTTGCGGGACCAGTCACCATCCAAAACGCCGGGCCTGAGTTCGTATTCGAAAGTGGGTATCACAACGGGCAAAGCTCCGAGGAGAAGAACAAACGCCGTCAGACCACTGAGAGGTTGGAAGGTCGTGCCGTGCAACCCCGGGGCTATGTAGTCCCGCGCGATGACATCGAACTGGTGCTCGTTAATGAACTCGGATGCCGGCTGCTGGTAGAGGTGCCACAGATGGGGGTCGGAGCGAATCGCTTGTGCCTGTGACATCGCCACGCTGTTGGCCTTGAACGCGTCGTAGTGCCTACGAAACCTGGAGAGGTGCCTCAGAAATCGGAGAGCCTGCGGCAAGTGCAATAGCAGTCTTTGGCTCCACAAGGTGTACGAGCCGAAGCGGTCGTGGCGAGTGGTCGCATGGGCGTTGATTCGCCGTCCCCGTGTGACCAACTCGTTGATGTGGTGGTAGTCGGCCCGCACGTAGTAGGCACCAAGGTTCATCGAGCCGTCGGCCGAGCGACAGATTCGACCACCGACATCCTCGGCGATCACAAGGAAAGGGTGATGCCCTTCTTCGAGACGCCGGGCACAAGCCACACCGGCGACGCCGGCGCCAACGATGATCGTGTCCTGAGACCTATCCGACAGGGTCATCTCACCCGGCCCTTCTTCTCGCCCTGATGGTTGACACACTCCTGAAGCGTCGGTCAGTGCGAGGAGACAGGAGAGGGGCGCTACCAAGGATTCGGCACCCTGGAGTCCAATGTCTAGGGCCGATAGTCCCTTCGACTCACGCTTTGTTTGGTGTGGCTCGCCTATGTTCGCTCGACGGCTCCTATGGCCCTAGCCGAGGTCCCAGCCACGCGATAGAAGAGTGGGCGACCGAGTTGCTCACCTGGAAAGGAGATCGGCGTGACAAGTATGGAGAAAAGCGGCACTGACGGGTTCATTGAGGGCGGCAAGGACATCTTTGACAAGGCCAAGGGTATCGCGGTGGACAAGAACTGGGATGGCCCGACAGAGATGTTTGTGTTGGCTTTCGATGGTGTTGGCGAGACAGGCCTCGTCGACTCCGTCGCCATTTCGTGGGCAGTACTTGCTGCCTGGACTGTCGGAGCCTGGGTGGTGGCCGGATGGGTGGTGGGGCGGCGCCAATAGCTGGACCTAGTCGATCTGTGAAAGCACCTCAGTGGCGAGTAACTCCACCGATCCCAGATCATCGAGCGCATTTTGCTGTAGGTAGAAGCGACTGACACCGACATCTCCCCGCTTCCCGATCTGGTCGAGAATCGCATGGGGGCTGCCGACCAGGAAGCCACTGGCCAGCCATGCCGCCGGATCCGAGGGGAGACCGCCGAAGGTTTCCCGATGGGCGTCTATGTGTCTTTGCACAGCGGCGTCGTCGCGTCCGATGGCGAACGGGAGCATCATCGAGCGTCGCAGAGTGCCGGGGTCACGTCCTAACTCCTCACATGCCCGGTCGAGGACCGCCGACTTCTCTTTGAATAGGGCAACGGTCGAGTACGAGAAGTTCCACTCCGTGGCGTGACGGGCAACAATTTGAAGGGTCCGCTCCCCCTTGCCACCCATGATCAGTGTCGAGTTCGGCTGCACTGGTACAGGATGTGTCTCCGCGTTGCTGAGCGAATAGTGCCTTCCGCTGCTCGTTACAGCATCACCGCTCCTCAGGTGGCGGATCAATTGGGAGCCTTCATCGAGGCGGTCGAGTCGTTCGGAGTATTTCGGGTACGGAATCCCGAACATCTCATGTTCGCCAGAGAACCAACCGGCGCCTATGCCGAGATCAAGTCGTCCCCCCGAAAGGACGTCGACCGAGGCCGCCATCTTCGCCACCATCGCTGGATGTCGGAATGTGATCGAGCACACCAGCGGCCCGAACCGAATCCGGCTCGTCTTCAGGGCGAGCGCAGTCATCGACGGCCACAAGGCCAATGACTCACGACCGGCTTGCCCGCCTAGGGAGGTGAGATGATCTGAGCGGAAGAGGCCTTCAAAGCCAAGGGTTTCGGCAGCTTCAGCGAATCGAAAGAACCGTTCCCAGGTCAGGTCTTCCTGACCCTCGAGCATCAGAGCGATATCGACCAAGTTTCTCAGTCCCCCTGTTAGGCGGCGCGGGTTATGGGTCCCTGAATCTATAGAGAATGAGACCTGCATAGGTCGTCAGGCCTCTATTTTCCTGGCCAGAATTTGTCAGTCTGTCCGGTATGGCTTTCGAACAGAGTTTCGAGTCGGTGCTTCGGGAAGCCAAACTGGGGAGTACCGGGGCATGGGCTGAGATTTACCGCGAGATCGTGGGTCCTGTTACTGGGTTCTTCCGCGCTCGTGGCGTTAGCGAGCCCGAAGACACCGCCCACGACGTGTTCTTTGAACTATCCCGCAACATCGACCGGTTCGATGGCGACGAGAAGTCCTTCCGCACCCTGGTGTTCGTCATTGCCCATAGACGGATGATCGAGGACAGGCATTCGGCGAGAGCGTCGAGATCCAGGCTGGCAGATCGAGTCCTCGATCGGATCAAGCGTGATGCCGGGGTAAATGAGCAGCCGACAGACGATGAGGTCACCGAAGAAGTACGCAAGGCGTTCCAGATCCTGACCCAGGAACAGAGAGACGTTCTCACACTGCGTGTCGTTGGTGGTCTGAGCGTCGAGCAAACCGCCGAGGTCGTCGAGCGGGGTGTGGGCACCGTCAAGTATCTGCAGCGGAAGGCGTTGGCGAAGGTGGGCGGCATCGTCCCCGGGGAGGCCGCGACCTGATGACCAGGCAAACAGTAAGCACAGCAGACTCCTGGGATGATCTGTTCGATCAAGACATCGAGCGACTCCTCTTAGGTGGCTCTCCAGAGAATCGAGAATTCGCGCCCCTGGAATCGCTGGTATCTGCACTCTCCACGTTCTCAGAGTCGGACTTACGTGAAGAGTTGGTACAGGAGTATTCGAAGCTCGCTGCTCTCATGGTCAACGAGGAGCGCCCGATTGTGGTGCCTGAGAGAAAGAGGCTTCGAACCCGCAGTTTCTTTCTGGCTATCAGACGCAGGGCCGCAATAGGTGTCTCCGGCTTGATGATGTTCAGTGGTCTGGCCGGTATCGCCTGGGCCTCAGATGGAGCCGTTCCCGGCGACTGGAACTACGGAATCGATCGGGCAATGGAGGTCTTTGGGATCGGCGATGGCGGCGCCCAAGAGAGACTCGAGGAGCTGTCGCAGTTGGCTGGTACTGACGAGGGCAAGGTCGTCGACCCTGAAGAGCAGGCCGAAACCTCGGTTGACGCTCCTGGCAAACCCGCGGACACTCCAGGGAAACCCGCCGACCCCGGCAAACCCGCGGACACTCCAGGGAAACCCGCTGACCCCGGCAAACCCGCGGACACTCCAGGGAAACCCGCCGACCCCGGCAAACCCGTGGACACTCCAGGGAAACCCACCGACCCCGGCAAGCCGGGCGGCCCACCCGGCAGCTAGCCTGCTCCCTCGTCATTGGCCGAGGAGCCACGGTGGATCTGAATGATTTCAAGGTGCTTTCCTTCGACTGCTACGGGACGTTGATCGATTGGGAAGCAGGCATCCTCTCCCAGATCGGGCCTTTTCTCTCCGGTCACGGCATCGACGTCGAGGATGCAGCGATTCTGGGAGCTTTCGGCCAGGCGGAGTCAATGGAGGAGGCTGATGATCCCGGCGAGCTCTATCCAGAGATCTTGCGCCGGGTTCATTCCCGTCTCGCATCAAATTGGGGGCTTGACGCCGACACCTCTCGTGCCGAAGAATTTGGAAACTCGGTTGTGCTCTGGCCTGCGTTCTCAGATGCTCATGGGGCGCTCGCGGAACTGCACCAGACCTACCGGCTGGTCATCCTCTCCAACGTGGACCGAGCGTCATTCGCCGCCAGCGAACGGCGGCTGGGCGTGTCCTTCGATGCCGTCTACACAGCGGAGGACATCGGATCATATAAGCCGGATCCGCGCAATTTCGACCATCTCCTCGACAGGGAGCGGGAGTCAGGCTTTGAGCGAGCCGACATTCTCCACGTGGGCCAGAGTGTCTTCCACGACCACGAACCAGCGTCTGCGGCCGGTATCGCCACGTGTTGGATTCAGCGACCTTCGCCGGCCGGCGAACACGGAGCGGCACGGCCACCGGACACCAAGCCCAACATCGACTTTCACTTCAGTTCTCTGGCCGACCTGGTAGTCGCGGTCAACGCCTGACCGCGACTAGAACCCGCTGGCTGCACCGGCGCCTCTCCTTGCGGTGCCCTTACGTCTTGAAGGCTGGGCGCGCAGCGCCCTGGTGGTCACAGGTGCTTTCGCAGTGTTTCTAAACGGGGCACTGGTGTTCTTCTCGGCGTGCGGGCCAAACCAACTTGGAGACTTCAGCTGCAGGCTATTTGGCTGAGACCCCACGCCATGTCTCGCTCGGTCGCCATATGGTGCGGTATCCAGAACGGAGATGCCTGTGCCGCCGAAGTCCATCGATGACATTGTTGTTGACCTGACAAAGATCGTCGACTGGGCGCGGGACAACCGGAGCCGCATCGGATACTTCGCCGCCATGTATCGCAAGGTCACCCTGGCGATAAGGGAAGCCATCGAAGCGGGCGAGTTCGAGAATGGCGAGCGGATGTCGCGATTGGATGTTGTCTTCGCTCAGCGTTACATCGACGCGTGCGCGGAATTCACGGCCGGGACGCGGCCAACTGCTTCATGGCAGATCTCGCTCTCCGCTGCTCAGAGAAGACGTCCGATCATCATGCAACACCTTGTCACAGGGATGAACGCCCATATCAACCTCGACCTTGGCATCGCAGCCGCTTCGGTCGCCCCGGGCTCCGAATTCGAGGGGCTAGAGGAAGACTTCAAGACGATCAACGACATACTCGGTCGCCTGGTCGACGGCTTCGCCGATGACATCGCCGAAGTCTCGCCCTGGATTGGGCTGCTCGATCGGATCGGCGGCCGTACCGATAACGCAATGGTCAACTTCAGCATCCAGGTGGCCCGAGTCGAGGCATGGAACCTGGGTAGCCAACTCGCTCCGGTTCCGAAGTCTGAATGGAAGCCGATCGTCGCGACCCGCGACAAATGGACAGCTGGTTTTAGTGACTTCCTCCTTCACCCTGGTTGGCTGTTGAGCATTGGGCTCTTCGCAATCCGCATCCGGGAAAGCAACAACGTCTTGCGCGTTATCGACGTGCTCAGCGACTGAGGCCTCATCGCGCTCGCTGTCGATATCCAAACTGCCGGCTGAGGTTCGCTGACCTTCTTCCTCGAGGTGTGGCCTCAGTTGGAGGCGGGCGGGTCGGGTAGAACACAGATGTTGGAGCCGATCTGGATCCATCCGTCTGACCTTCGCTGATAGACATCCAGGGCCCTGACCAACGCGGTCTCTTCGCCGTCGGGCGTGTCCAGCCAGTCGCGTGCGATGTAGTAAACGAGGGCAATGTCGTCGTGGACATCGACTTCGAACTCGAGGAACTCGTACCGGGTCACCTTCAGGTTCTGGAGAGCCGTCTCGAGATCCACCATGTAGCGGTCAACGCCCCGTATCAGGGTCGTACTCGGAATCTGAAAGCCCCTCCAGTCGGCCACTCTTCCATCCCTTAGCGCATCACGATCCTTGGCCAGAAAGGCATCGAAGAGCCCTTCGACATGGCTTCTGATCTCTGCTGCCGCTTTGTCAGATGCAGTCGTGGTGGTCATTGGCAGACTCCCCCATCATGTAAGGCTCGTATATCACTACGGTCCTTACGTTAATCCCCTCTTCGAGTACGGGCAAACGGGCCGCGGGTGAACCAACCCGGATACCGTCGTGGGCTCTCAGAGGAGTTCGTTCATTCCTCCGGTGGTGTCGAGATAGCGAGGATGTTCCCCTCACTGTCCTTGAACCAGGCCCCCTTCTCCGAACCGTCAGGTGAAGAGATCACACCGTCCACGGTGTGGCCCATCTCCCCGAAGTCGATACTTTCGAAATCGACTCCATTGGCCCGGAGTTGATCTACGACAGAGTCGAAATCCGTGACAAACAAGCCAGCGGCAGTTGCCTTATTCGTCCCTGCGAACTCGGAGAGATAGACCATGAATGGAGAGCCTCCGATCTCATACACAGCGGTCCCCCGCTCCGGGTCTTCGCTCACGGGGTCCAGGCCGAGTTTGTCGGCATACCAGGACTTCGCCCTGTCGAGATCAGACGCCGCCAGTGTCGGCATCAACGGCGATTGGTCAAACATACGTTCCTCCTTCGCGGACCGGTCGCTCAAACCTACACGGGAGCCTGGACCAGTAGCAGCGCCGCCGTCGACGGCTTCGACGCCTACTTCGGTCGCTACTGGATCGATGGCTACTGATCAGAGGATTGGGCGTTCGGCTCTTCCTGAGCGTCCGACTTGCCAAACATGCTCGTCAGCGCCCCGAAATTGGGCGCCCAGCCGACTCCGAACACCTTGCCCGAAACGATCGGACCATCGGAGTTCCAGTAGGTGTCCCGAACTCGTCCAATTGTCGGCATCCGGAAGTCGTAGGGGACGAAGTCGGCAACCTTTCCGTGCCACGTTCTTTCCTCCGGTGGCTTACGGAGCTCCTGGATGACTGCGACGACCCCAATGATCGCGAGAACCAGTCTCCAGATGTCCCTAACACTCGGCATCAACCGTTCGCTGTCCATGGCCCTGAGGCTACCCGGATGGACGACAAGTGAAAACGCGGAAGAAGGCGACCACGGGCCGGGCATGGTTGATTGGATTCGGTTGTGGCTAGGTGTTGTAATCCATCAAGACAAAATCTTCGGACTTACTTTTCTTATCTGCTTTGGATTGAAGAAACGTTTGTTGACCTTGGCCAACCAGCGCGGGTAGGGCATTCGTCACTTTCCTTCAGCGATCCAAATTATCACTGTCACGAATTGGGCCGGAGTTGTCTACGGTCTGTTAGCCCATTTGCCACCTTCAGCACAGCGAGTCGCCGTCAGGTGCGATCGGTAAAACGACGCCGCCGAAAACCACCTCATAACGTACCCTCGCATCCGAAACAATGGGGGATGTTCCCCCCGGGGTAATCCCCTCGGGGCATAGCCCGATAGTCGGTTTCGGGGTGCTACGGCATGTTGGGGGCATGCGTTACATATCCTCAAGTCCGATCCCGGCGTCTCATGCAGTGCAGGCCTCGAGCCAACCCATGACTCGATCTGCAAAGTCGATCGGTCGTCATCTCCGGAGAGTTGGCCTTACTCGCATTCTCCTCCGCATCGTTTGTCATCGGGTGCGTCGCCATAGCGATCAGCGGCGTCGGCCACGCTCTATTTCACCCCGCGCAAAACGAGTCCGACGATTCCGCGAGATTGGTCGGTTTGCTCACTGAGGAACGGGCAACCCTCGCCAGCGTGCCCGCCAGTTTCGACAGCGCCCTCGGCTATCAGCCGGTTGCTATGGCCGGGAACCTGGTCGATCCCAAGGGTGGATGCTCGACGCCAGGACGGATCGGCCCCGAGTCGTTCGACACCGCCTGCCGCACCCACGACCTGGGTTACGACGTTCTTCGTTTCGCCGAGGCGGAAGGCGACCGTCTCGGAGCCTGGGCTCGATTCGACCTCGACTTGCTTCTCTACACCGAGACGCTCGAGACGTGTGAGACCTTCAGGTGCCGGGCCACCGCCACCGCCTACTACACAGCGGTCACGGCCAACTCCATCCGCCAGGGCTACAAGGCCCCCACCAAGGAGCCCACGCTGCCCTGGCTGGGAGTGGTCCTGATAGTGCTCGGATTGGCTCTCATTCCGCCGGTCGGCTCGCGTCGGCGGCACCACCTCGAGAACGCGGCCGAAGATCAGCTTCTTCGGCCCAGGATTCGGGACTATTCAAGGGCTCCGGGAAGAGGCCGGTTTTCACCGTCGCAGATGCCTGCCCTGGAGGCATCGACGAGGCGTCACCACGATCCTGCCACTGTTCCAACCCGCCTATCACGGAGTGTGGTTGGTAAGGTCGGCTTGGTCACAATGGTGAGCCATCGGGCGGACATTCGGTTTCGGTGGTCCTGATGCGAGAAGAGGCCTTTTCGTGTGAGACGGTTATTGGTTTTGGGTCTGGTGGCCGCGTTGGCGACCGTTTTTCTGGTGCCGACAGCTTCAGCTAACGGAAACATGGTCCACGTATGCCATGCGACTGGCAACGGCAGCCATCACCTGATCAGGATTTCAGAGAAGGCCGTCGCCAAACATATTCAGAATCATGGCGACGGCTTGCCCGGCGCCGCTGTCCCTGGAATGCCGGGTTACGAGTTCGACGCTACCTGTCAGTCGGTGCTCGTTCCCATTCCGGAGAGCGGATCGATCGTGATCGCGAAGGCCACCTTCCCTGTCGGCGGGACGGGTTTCGGCTTCACTGACGACATCGAGGCGCCCAACAGCTTCAGCCTGGACGACGGCCAAACCAGGACATTCACCAATGTCCTTCCCGGCCTGTATGCGGTGTCCGAGACGGTGCCGGCGGGTTGGGACCTGACGTCAACAAGCTGTGATGACGGGTCACCGCCAACCGCGATCGACCTCAGCGCCGGGGAGACTGTGACCTGCACCTTCGAGAACACTCAGCGGGGGTCCGTGACGATCGTCAAAGACACGGTGCCTGACGATCCCCAATCGTTCCTTTTCACGGGTGACCTCGGCGCCTTTTCACTGGTCGACAACGGCGGCGCAAATTCGACGACGTTCACCAGCCTCGTTCCCGGAGCATATGACGTGACTGAGTCGGACCCGAGCCCGGCGGTGCTCAGCGACATCAGTTGCGACGATGGCGCCAGCGCAACACCGTCGACCGCTGCGGGGACGACCGCCACAATCAACCTTGACCCTGGTGAAGGGGTCACCTGCAGCTTCACCAATAGTCTTCTCAATCCTGGTATCGACATCGAAAAGACGACCAACGAGAATCAGGCCGACGGCGCTGACGACCCAGATGTACCGATACTCGCACCCGGAGAGCAGCTCACCTGGACATACGAGGTGACCAACACGGGTGATGTCGCATTTGCCGGCGAATCTGTGGTCGTTACCGACGACGTGTTGGGTGTCATCGCCGGACCGGGCTCGGGCGACGTCAACAACAACAATGCCCTTGACCCGGGCGAGACATGGGTATACACAGCATCAGGTTTCGCTGACACTCTCACCTCGACCACGCCGAACACAGTCCCTGGCTGTGGTACCGATCGTCCCACATACGAAAACGTGGGAACCGTCGACGCCGGATCAGCAAGTGACAGCGACCCCAGCCACTACTGCAACCCGGCTATCGAGGTCGATCTCCAGATTGAGATGATCGCTATCCCAGAAGAGGTCATTGCCGGTACGGACTTCGTCTACACGCTGCGAGTGACCAACCTTGGTCCGGACCCGGCAACGGGCGTGGTCGTGCTCGACGCACTGCCGGCGCGCACCCTCGGAGTAGATGCCGCCCTGTTCGCCCCGGCGGCCGGATTCGAGCAGTTTCCGTTTTTCGACGAGAACAGCGACGACGTTGGTGATCCATTCTTCCGGATCAACAACCCGCCGACGATCCTGGACCCGGTGCCGCTCAGCTCCGACGAGCGGTTGGCGACCAACGGCGTGGCGTACAACGGGTTCAGGGCATCGCGGCTCGGCGTCACATGCGACGCCGAGCGCGCCGCTGCTCACGCCCTTAGGTGCGAGATCGGCAACCTGGGGGCCGGTGAGCTGGTTGAGATAGCTCTCGACGTGACAATGGATACCTCGGCATTCTTTCGAGTGTGGAACCGCGCTTGGGTGTACGGCAACGAGACGTTGTCGGGCAACGAACCCAACCAGACCAAGGCAGACGCTGGCGAGCTGTGCCAAACGACGTCGAACACGGACATTCCGCCGTTCGACCCGGCTGCACCAGGCGGGCCGACCTTGATGGGCACGGGCTGCAACTACGTTAAGAAGAACGCAACTGTCCTCGACTGAATCGGTTTGAGAATCGCCTAGCCGCGTAGCTCGTCCTCGTCGTTCTTTGCCTCTGGGTCGACCACGAGTTGCATCTCGGTCGTTGTGGGAAATGACCGATCCCAGCCGGAGCTCTTGACAACCCGCCTCGTGAGACGTCGCCACGCTTCTCGCTCGTTTGGCGGATTCTCTCGGAGAATCTCCGGAACCACCTTGGCCCACCCCACGGCCTGGAGAGTGAAGACCATGACAGTCCCTGTTATGGCAACAATGCCGACCGCGGCGAGGAGCACGACGGTTCGGGGCAGATCGAGGGCAAAGAACTCGCGCAACCACGGGTTGACCATGACGAAAACAAGCAGCCCGGCCATGCTGACGATTAGGGCCTTCTTCCAGGGAACCAGCGGGCGGCTCACAATCCCCAGAGCGAAGAGTCCGATGGCTGCCAGGATCAGAGTCGCAGTGGTTCGGGACTCCGCGATGGTGGAACCTTCCAGATCCGCCAGGTAGTACCCGGCGAAGGTCGCGATCGCCGCTGCCAGCCCGGTGGGGATGGCGAACTTGAGGACACGGCTGACGAATCCGGAGCGGGCCCGACGCCGTGACGGAGCCAGGGCAAGGAAGAACGACGGGATGCCGACGGTGAGACTTCCCACCAGGGTGAGATGGCGAGGGAGGAAAGGGAACGGCAGTGTCGAAATCACGATCGCCAGGGACAGCCCCAACGCATAGACGGTGCTGGTGATGAAGAGGTTGGCCACCCTCTCTATGTTCGAGGTGACCCGCCGTCCCTCCCCCACGATCTCGGGAAGGTTGTCAAATCGGCCATCGATCAGGACCAGTTGGGCAACGGCTCGTGACGCCGGCGCCCCGTCACCTATGGCTATCCCGATGTCGGATTCCTTGAGGGCCAGCACGTCGTTGACCCCGTCACCGGTCATGGCCACCACGTGGCCCCTGGCTTGAAGGGCCTGCACCATTGCGCGCTTCTGGCCTGGAGTAACACGTCCAAAAACGGTGCCTCTTTCCATGATCGCCGCCATCTCTCGGCGGTTGTCGGGAATGAGACGGGCATCGACCACTTCATCTGAGTCCTCGATACCCACCTGTGCAGCGATGGCACCAACGGTGTCGGGGTGGTCCCCCGATATCACCTTGACCCGAACCCCCTGGTCGGCAAAGTACTGAATGGTGTCGGCGGCATCGGACCGGACCCGGTCGGAGAGCACAATCATCGCTACGGGCTCGAGATCGGAAGGAAGACGCGTCTCGATCAGGGGTGTTTCTCCCTTCGCGACCAGGAGGACCCGGCTCCCAACGCCCGAGACCGTCACTGCGATCTCGTTTGCCCTCTGGTGCTGTGGCGCCACTATCTCCGGAGCTCCGATCACCCAGGTACCGTCGTAGGCGAAGCTCGCCCCACTCCACTTCCGAGCCGATGAGAAGGGGACGGTGTTCTCCACCCACCAACCGGGGTTCTCGGGGAAGGCAGCGGCAATCGCAACCAGGGTGGCATTCGGGTGGGGCTCGGCACCGGCGATGGCGGCGAGCGCCGGCTCGTAGTCCTCCTCAGAGAGGGGGATGACTTCCTCGACCGCCAACCGACCCTCGGTGAGAGTCCCGGTCTTGTCGAAGCAGACGGTGTCGACCCGGGCAAGACCCTCGATTGCGGGGAGCTCTTGAACCAGAACGTTGCGCTTCCCCAGTCTGATAACCCCCACTGCGAAGGCGATCGATGTGAGCAGCACCAGCCCCTGGGGCACCATTGCCACACCCGCGGCCACTGCGCCACCGAGACCCTCCTGGAAGGTCTGGCCGCCGCGGAGGGAACTCCACACGAGCAGAGCCCCAATCGGCAGCACTACCCAGCTCACCAATCCGAGGATCCGGTTGATGCCATCCCGCAGCTCGGAGCGCACCAGCGTGAACCGTTTGGCCGCTTGAGCCAGTTTGGCTGCATAAGAGTCGCCCCCGACTCGGGTTGCCCGATAGCGCCCGGAGCCTGCGGCCACAAAACTCCCCGAGAGGCACTTGTTGTCAGGTTTTTTGGCTACGGGGTCCGATTCTCCCGTGAGCAGGGACTCGTCGATCTCCAGCCCGTTCGACTCCACCACCACCCCGTCGACGGCAAGTTGCTCACCGGGACGGAGATCGATCAGGTCGTCGACCACAATCTTGTCGATCGCAAGCTCGCTGATCTCTCCAGACCTAACCAGCCTCACCCGAGGAGCGGCCAGGAGCTCCAGCCTGTCCAGGGTGCGCTTGGCCCGAAGCTCTTGGACGATCCCGATCGCGGAGTTAATCACCAGCACGAGCCCGAAAAGGGCGTCGCGGGGCTCTTTGAGCACAATCAGGGTTATGAGGAGCAGCCCACCAAGGAGGATGTTGAACCGCGTTACAACATTGGCCCGAACAATCTCGCCGGTCGTCCTGCTCGGCCTCTCCTGCACCTCATTGACCAGACCGGCCTTGATGCGCTGACGCACCTCGCTCTGAGAAAGGCCTCCATCGGGTGAGGCCACTTCGAGGTTCACCATCCTGAATCAGCCTATGTAATCGCCGGCATTAGACCCGGAGTGTGTCGCAGAGGTCATTGGGTGTCTGAGACGTTAGGTCGCTCGCCAGACCTTCCGTTGATTATGTCCGGGTCAAAGGATGACCGGCGAGGGCAGCATTGAGAGGATCAGGAACCAGACACCGACGAGGATCAGGACGAATCCGCTCCACCGTCTTACACCACCTCCGACCATGCGTGCAGGTCTGATCCACTCGTTTGACACGAGAGTGACCGCTATTGACGCCGTAACAAGCAACACAACGAACACTGAGGCAGCGATTGCAACTGCTCCGACGGTGGCTTGGACGCTGACGGTCAGTGATTGTGCCGCCAGACCGGCGAGCAGTGGGCCGGTTCAGCCAAACCCCGCGAGTAGGTATCCGAACCCGTACACGAAGTCACGCTGAGCGCGGTTTTCGAGGTTCGACGTGTCGAAAGTCCGAGTGGCCCTACCGGCGATCGCGTCAAACATTCCGAACCGTGACTTAATCAGATTCGCTTGCCTGAGGCCAAGAACCAACAAGAACAATCCAAGGGTCGCCCTGAAGATTCTTCCCGTGAGAGTGTCGAACCCGATGAGACCAGCCAGCCCCTCACCGGCTAATGCCAGAACCAGACCAAGGAGAGCAAAGAACGTCAATGCTCCCAACCCCACTCTCAGAGATGCGATCAGGACCGCCCTCCGAGAGCCGGTTTCGTACTGACGAGCCAGAAACGTCAACAACAGAGGGAATGAACACGGCGAGAAGAAAGCGGCAAACCCGGTGGCAACAGCAAGACCTACTACTCCCGCACCCAGACCACCCATCGAACCGCTCTCGACGAAAGCCACGAATCCGAAATACCCACCGATTCCTACCAACACCAAGCCGACCGAAACCGCAACCCACCGCAGTCGAGACCTTCGGGCTAGGAGCAGATCATCCACTGGCTCAACGTACAACGTCGGAGCCGACCTGGGCGAAGAGGGTCACACCCAAGTGCCGGTCCCCACGCCTTGCCGCGACTTTTCCCTGATCGCCGCCGTTGAGTCTGTATGGCTACCAGTAGACAGGGAAAGACGGGAAGAGTGAAGGTCGGTGGCACCGTCCTTCCAATACTCGCGGTAGTTGTCTTCGTCGGCGTTTCTCACTCCATCACCTTCGGGGTCGTCCACATTGTGGCCTCGGGATGGGAGGATGGCTGTACCGCCCTCTTCGATCAAAGTGGGCACCCTGGCCAGCATTCAAATACTCGAATGGTGGAACGCTCCTACTACGTCGACCCAGGTTTCACGTGCGAGTACCGCATCCGCGACTCTGACGAAACGCTCGTTCTCCGCAAAGACCTGACCGATGCCCGCAATCTCGTGATCATCATCACGGTCGGGGCTGCGATCGTCGGATCTGTCGGGTATTTTGTGCATCGGCGTCGCGACACGTAGCAACTCCCTGCCACACCGGGCGAATGTGGCTTCAAGGAGTCTCCCGACGTGAAAGTACCGGCGCGACTATTCGAGTCCGGCTTTTTCGACGTTGCGGATAAACCTGTCAAGAGTTTCATTGTCTTTGTAGGGGAGGCTTTCTCGGAGGTCTTCTATGTTCAAGGTGGGGTCGTTCTTGCGTGCCTGGTGTATCGCGGCGGCGGCATGCCTGTCACGGCCAAGGGCCGCTTGGGATGCCGCAAGATTTAGGAGGGCGTCGACGTCTTCCTCGTCTCGAGATACCACGCCCTCGGCAGCATCAACAGCCATTTCGTAGTCCTGTCCGATGAAATAGGCGTTGGCCATGGTTGTTGTGTACCAATCGGATAGGAGGGGACTCAGATGTATTGCCCGATCGGCGAAATCGACGGCTTCTTCCCAGTGTCCGAGATAGCGCATGACGCTTGCGGCGACGCCGTACGTCACGTCGCACGATGGTCGCTCCGCGGTGGCCCGCTTCGCCGATTCATGTGCTCCTTCCCAGTCGTGGCGCATCAGATGTACGTATGCCATGACAGCGTCGGAAAAGCCAGAAGGGTCGCCTAACTCGAGTGCTTGCATCGCGAGTTGCTCGGATTTGTCGATGTTGGCATCTCGATCGGATCCGTACCCTTTGAGAACCTCCCAAAGGTATGTCCATGCAGCCATTGATGGGCCTAGCGCGCTATTCGGGGCTGCCGAAGCCACTTCCTCAAACTGGCCGCGCGCTTTGCGCGTCGAATCGGCCGTGTCCTGAATGAAATTCTGCCAGCCCTTGTACAAAACCTCCACGGTGGCCGCGTCGAGTTGGTCTCTGTAAACCCCGTAACCGACACCGCCCGCCAATTCGATGTCGATGGCACTAACGATTGCCTCGACCAGATCATCTTGAGTAGCAAAGAGATCCTCAATGGTCTCGTCGAACCCCTCACCCCAGATCCTCTTCTTGGTATCTACATCGATCACCTGGGCCATAACCCTGACTCGATCCCCTGAGCGTTGCACACCTCCTTCAAGTACGTACCTGACCCCCATCTCATGACCCACCTGCTCCGCTGAGTGCGCCGTACCTGCGTATGCCAGGGTCGAATTCTCGCTGACAACATCCAAACCCGGAATCCGCATCAAAGAAACGATCAGGCTCATCATCAAACCCGCCGCGAAGTGAGCATCTTCAGTCTCGCCGAGGTTGACGAAAGGGCTCACTGCAAGGGACGGGACCTCGGATCTGGGAACACGACGACGCCAAGGTTTATCACTATCTCCAGGCAGATCGTCGTCGATCAACCTGTACGCAAGAACCGGTTCCGGAATGCTCTTCAGACGTTGCTGCCCGGCCGCTTCGACCCGCACTTTCACGTCGCTCGAAGCATCGAGAACCGTCGCCGAAATCATTACTCCGCCGGGATCAGCCAGTGCCTGCAGCCTGGCAGCAATATTCACCACATCCCCGTACCAATGGCCAACCGTCCCACTTATGGCCCCAGAATGGAGACCCAAACGAAACTGCATCCTTCGTCCGGTTGGAAGCGACTGATTGTCTTCTGCCATCAATCGCTGCATCTCAAGAGCAGCGTGCACCGCTTCACTCGCTGACGGAAAGACTGCAAGAAACTCATCGCCGACCACGTCACCCATTTCCCCAGAATGAACAACCACAACCGCCTCAATAATCGAGGTGAACACACGAAGTGTGTTGATCGTCTCGATCTCATTGTCTGCGATCAGACGGCTATAGCCGGATACATCCCCGTGAAGTGCAGTCCTGTCGATCACTGAGCCAAAATTTGGCCGGGTGCTCGGACTTGATGAACTAGCTGGTCTGCCCCGTATGGGTGGGTTCAACCGTCCCAGTACTTGGCGTCGGGCCAGAAGGTTCTTGCGTCCGATTCGAGCGAGGTGAAGCCGGGGAGGCTGTCGAGGATCTCTCCCTCGAGAGGACCGTCGAGGGCCCGGCCAGTTCCTGGGTCCCAAGTGGTCCCGGTCTCGTTGTCTACCAACAGACCGTCGGATATCGACAAGGTCAGCAGGGTGTCGCCGACCCGCCGATGGAATATCTTCCACCTGTCCTCTCTGTCCGGATCGATCACCACAGCGAGAGGCACCCCGGCCACAAGGTCGTTGGCCGGGCCCCAGGCGTTGAGTGCCGCCACCGAATAGACACCCACCTCCTCGGAGAAGTCGACGACGATCGACAAGAAGCCGAGGTCAAACCGAGACGGACCGGCGGGTGCATCCAAAGTGACGGTGCCCGGATGATCCTGCTTCCAGGTTTCCCACGAAGTCAGCTGCGACGTCATCAGGTCGAGGGCTTGGCCCTTCCTCTCACCCACGATGGCCTCGCCAAGCGGTTGGCTCCAGACGGTGCCGGTGTCGTGATCAAACCAGGTCATCGCATTGCCCCACAGCGCACCTTGATTGCCGAAAACGAGCACCTCTCCATTCAGATCTCGGCGATGAACCATCGCCGTCCCACAGAGCGGTCACCACGTGACTAATACGGGTGACCCACCGATCCAGTCGATCACCATCTCGCGACGGTTCAAGAAGCTCACCGGATACGCCTTCGACTCACCATTGAGCTCCACCCCGATCACCAGGGTCTCCGCCGGCCACTCGGTGGACTCCGCGCTCCGGAACGTCGGGCTATAGACGGGGAGAATCGCATCTCGGGATAGCAGTTGCCAAAAGCCTGCAGGTGTCTGCTCGCCTGCGCGCACAGGGTCGTAGATGCCAGCCGACAGCCCCGCCGGTCCCGCCCCGATCTGAGACTGATCTGATGGAGCCTTCGCCACCCAGAAGGCAGCGGCGGCAACCAGCACGAGAACGAACAGTCCGTGCACGATTTTCACGACCTTTCCAACACTGCACGTCTGGGGGCTAATCCGACTTGTCAGATATCTGCCATTCGACTCGATTGGCTGCAAGGACATCGACCCGAGCCTCGGCTAGCCGATCGGCACGACTGCGTATGGCACTGGCCGCACATAACACGCTCTTCTGCTGTACCTGTGGGTGGTTTGGTGAGGGTCTGCAGCGACATGATGTGCCGGCAACCCTCAATCGTGCTCGAAGTGCACCTCGATCCAACCCAAATTGGAAGATTGGACGTGCTGTTCGTTGTCCCACCCCACGGTGGTGTTGTCCGGGTCCCAGTACGCAACCCCCATCCGAGCTAGGTCGCCCTGGGCAAACTGGGCGTCCTGGGAGTCACCGGTTTGAAGGGGACGACGCATCTCGAAGATCCAGGTCCCGGCTCCGTCCTCCACAGGATTGGTGTGGGAGAAGACGCCAAGCAGACTGTTCTCGGCACCGGTGCCCGCCAGCCCCTCGGGATCGCCGTCAGCGAAACGCTCCTTGGGATCGGTGGCGAACTCGTCGTCGAAGCCGCATGCCTCGTCATTCCCTGGAGGGCCCTCACCCACTCCAGACACCTCCCCGCCTTGTTCCTCGCCCAGGGCACACTCGAGAACCCAGTGCCAGATGTCGACCATGCCGAAGCTGGGTCCCTCCCCAGCCGGGTCCTGGGTCCCCATGTGTTCGCCGGCATCACTGCCGATCGCCCACATCACCCCCGAGGAGCCCGACAAGCGCCGATCGTTGGTATTCCAGTTGAAGTCGTCTTCGACCGTTAGCAGTACGTAGATGTAGTCATGATCGTAAGACACCTTCACCGAAGCCGACTTCGATTCGATGTCGACGCCCTCGACAGACGTGATCATCACTGTGGTTGACGCATCCGATCAGCCAATCGCTGACGCGGTCGTCTCAGGCTCCTGGGACCAAGGCGATGACGTTGATCACACGTGTGAAACGGACATCAACGGCAAATGCAGTCTTATAAGCGCACCAATCAGAAAGAGCATTAAGCAAGCAACGCTGGCGATCAACGCTGTTGAACACCCAGAATCAACCTATGTTGCAGACGAAGATCACGACCCCGACTCGACAACCGAGGGGACGAGCATCCGAATCTCAAAGACGTAGACGACTCATCTGCTTGATTCGACAAAGGCCAAGTGTCTGAGGAGTCGAAGGGCTTCTCGTTTGGGTGATGCGATACGGTGGATTGCGGCGTTATGTGCGCCTCTATTTCACCTGGCTCTCATGTCGGGTTGGGTAACGGAGGTTCATCTAAGATCGAGCGATGGCCGTCCGTTTCGGGGCCACGATCGTCCAGGTCGCGCCCTTTCCTCTACTTCGTGACGATTTCGTCTTCGCCGAGTCCATAGGGCTCGACAACGCGTGGGTGATCGACCAGTTCGGGATCGACTCCGCGCCGGAGGTCGCCCTGGGTGAGGCGTGGACAACGCTGGCGGGGCTAGCAAGGGAGACCGAGCGAATCCGGATCGGGACGATGGTGACGAACGTCGCCATGCGTAATCCCGGCGTACTGGCGAAGTCGATCCTGACCCTCGACCAGATCTCAGACGGCCGCGTAGAGGCCGCGGTCGGCGGCGGCTTCTATCCCGTAGAGCACGCAGCGCTCGGAATCGACTTCCTGGATGGTCTCGGCCGCAGCGAACGACTTCGCGAAGCGGTCGCGATCCTCGACAGTGCGTTGCGCGGCGACACCGTGACTCACGCCGGCGTCCACTTCCGCCTCAACGAGGCGACCTTCCGACCGATACCCACACAGCTCCCCCGGCCGCCATTGTGGGTGGCCGCCCAGGGTTCAAGATCTCTTCGCGTCGCCGTCCGGTACGCCGACGCGGTCATCTCCCTCGGTAAGCAGAACAAGGGGATCGAGGAGTCTCTGCCTGCCTTCCGGGCGCGGATGGCGAAACTAGACGAGCTCTGCATCGAGGAAGGTCGCGACCCGGAGTCGCTGCGCCGCTGCTACTTCGCCGGCTGGGCCAACGAGCCCATCTTTGCCTCTGTCGAGGCGACGGCTGAGCTGATCGGCCGCTACGTCGAGGCGGGTGCGACCGACTTCACGTTCTACCTCTACAACCCCGCCGACCCCCTCCTCGACGACTTCGTTGCCACGTATCGAACAGCAACGCGAGAACAGCTCGAACGAGTGGCCGCCGAGGTCTTCCCGATATTCCGAGAATGAGCACGGGGATGCAGACAGTCGGCACACCCAGGCCACCGTTCTGTTCAGCCGCCCGAAGGTGCCTGATTGATACTTGTGGCGGGT
>Ga0255048_10000340_pt1 | contig 36473 bp, 28 predicted proteins | sample JV7_2_2_MG_FD_183619 | JGI IMG/M metagenome (GOLD analysis project Ga0255048, IMG submission 183619) | Seawater microbial communities from Jervis Inlet, British Columbia, Canada - JV7_2_2 | ecosystem: Environmental > Aquatic > Marine > Inlet | place: Canada: British Columbia | collected 2016-10-06
TGGTCGATGTCCGCCTGGGACACATCTGCATCGGCAATGCATACGACGACGTCCGTCGGCGCAAGTTCCGTAGCGGGGCAGCTGATCGGTGATCCGAGTGCGCCAGCGAGGCTGAGCCCGGAGAGCGTGACGTTTCCGCTGTTCTCGATCGTGTATGTGACGGTTGCACCATCACCTGCATCGGCACGATCGCTCGGCAAGACAACCGCCAGATCCAGGGTCGATGTTGTTCCGAGAGTCAAAGATGGTTGCTGGTCAGCAGTCAGGATTAGCAGGTCAGACGTCTGAGCGACAGCGTCGTCCGAAGGATCGGTGCCCGTGGCGGTTGCCGATCCGGTGATCTGTCCGGCGTCAATATCGCCCTTGACGATGGTCTCGAGAGCGGTGCACGAACGTGTTTCGCCCGGAGCAAGCCCAAACGGCGTCACACCGCAGTCGAGCGTTGCACCAGATGGCAGGTCATGGGTGACCTCGATGTCCGTGAGACTCGTGTTACCGACGTTTGTCACGCCGATCGTGAGATCGATGGTGGTACCAACCGCATCGTATTGGGAAGCACTCGCAGCGAAGTCGACAGCAAGGTCGGAGATTCGGTCGAGGACGACGTCAGCCGTGTCCGTTGACGTCAGGTCGGTTGAGTCAGCCCCCACCGCTGAGAACGATCCGATTGCATTGATAGCACCGTTGTCGATGTCTCCCTGCGTGATCGTGTGGATCGCTGTACATGTCGTTGACTCGCCTGGGACAAGCGTGGTTGCCACACAGACGAGCGCACCAGCGACGTCGGTCGCCACGGCGACGGTGGAAATGGTCACGTTCCCAGTGTTGGTCACCGTTCCGGTGTACGTGACGGAATCGCCTGCGTCTGCACGTGCGGCCGGACCGGTGACCGAGAAGTCGACAGCGGCGTCGAGATCTGTATCGAACGATGCCGATTGGAGCAACGGCGCTGAGTAGGCAGCGCCGTCCGACAGGTCGACGTTTGCGACGTCGTGCCCGCCAACTGCAGCTGAACCGGAGAAGGCGCCAGCGTCGACGTCTGTTTGATCGAGCGTGTGTGTGGTGACACAAGTTGTGGTCTCGCCCGGCTTGAGAGTTGCAGCCGCGCATACCGTCGAATCGGCCCCGGCATCGGAGACATCAACATCAAGCAATGTCGCAGTACCCGTATTCGTGACGCCGATCGTGACCGTCACGATATCTCCCGCACTATCTGTTCCGGAGCCATCCGTGTCGGCTACGGAGACGGAAGACGTCGTCGCGTCGAGTCCACACGTCAGAGCGATCACAACATTGTCGATGAGATTTCCGACGCTTCCCGAACCAATGGGGTCGAGCATGAATCGGGTTGTCGTCTGCCCGGAGGGAACCGTGTAGGTGCCCGTGTAGGTGGCCCATGCACTTGGTGACGTGACCATTGTCTCGACGGTCGTCTCGGTGCCTGGCGCACCGATCTTCACGGTGGCCGTGTCCGTTGCCACACGACCCTTGTGATCAACGCTCCACGTGATGACGTCGCCCTCAACGGATGGGATGTCCTGATATATCGGTGACGTACCGTTCGCCTGCAGCTCGGAGATCTGATCTCCGTTCGTTGCCGACACGCCCAAGAATCCGTCCACCCAGATTTCGAGCATGCCGTCCGAAGCGTGCGTCTCCCAACCAGGGACGTCGTCCCCGTGGACCGCACGCCAGGTGTCGGGAATGACAGGCTGCTCAAATGAGAGGTTGGTTCCGCGTGAGCAGTTCGTGGTCGTAGCGGCAGACGCCGGTGTCAGCGAGGCCATGGAAACAAAAAGTGATGCGACCATTGAGAATGCAACGAGCATCAACAATGGCCGGGGATGTGAGGTGGATGGTGAGGGCATCAGGGGAGATCCTGTGTGGTTGGTTTGTCGTGCGATATGGATATCGACGCACAAGCGAAACACTTGATGACCAATAACTAGTTACCTAGATAACTAGTTACCCCCTCTGCCCGTATTCCTAGATATAGGTGGATTTCTTGGACCACTATCAGTCCTCTTCGACCACCATATTCGGAATACCGTCGACTACCGGATAGCGATGTCCACACTTCGAGCAGACGAGGGCCGGTGGTTCGTTCCGCTCGACAAGTTCACCTGCGCACAGCGGGCATTGCATGATGGCCAGCAGGTCAGACGAGATGAGAGTCTCGTGTGTCACGATTCCTCCTTGATGATTGCGGCAACTCGTGCGACGAGATCATCGACAGACTCAACGTCTGGGCCCTCAACGTTGAGCCTCAACACCGGCTCGGTGTTGGATGGCCTCAGATTGAACCAGCGATCCCCGAGGTCAACGGTCAAGCCATCGAGACGGTCGACCGAGTGATCCTCGAACGCTCGCTCTACCGCGGCGTCGGCTGCGCCAGTGTCGGTCACGACAAAATTGATCTCGCCCGATTGCGTATATGGCTCGTAGGTATTCCTCAGTTCGGAGAGTGGGACGCCAGCGTCACTCAAGACTCTCAAGAGAATCAACATCGCCATGATCCCCGAGTCAGCCCGGTAGTTGTCTCTGAAGTAATAGTGACCGGAATGCTCGCCACCGAACACCGCTCCCGATTCCGCCATGACCTGCTTTATGTATGAGTGTCCGACCTTGGTTCGGATCGGGAGGCCTCCGGCGGCCACTACCACCTCGGCGACCGCCTTCGAGCAGATGAGATTGTGAACAATCGCACTCCTCGGCTGATGTCGCAAGAACCAGTCGGCGATGATCGCCGTCGTCGTGGAGCCAGGCAACGGTACGCCTGTGTCATCGACGAAGAAGGCACGGTCAGCGTCGCCATCGAACGCTACGCCCAAGTCTGGTTCTCGCTCGTTGACCAGTGCCACGAGGTCGACCAGGTTCTCGGGTCTCAGTGGGTCGGCGGGATGATTTGGAAACGTCCCGTCGGGTTCGAGGTAGAGACCGATCAGCTCGGCGTCGATCCGATCGAACACTTGCGGCAGAACAGCACCAGCCATTCCATTGCCGCCATCCGCCGCAACTGTGAGGCCCGCAATTCCCGTCGCACCCGTCACCGCCGTGACATGGTCGAGATATCCCTCCACGAGGTCGTCGGAGACGACGCGCCCTGTCGCGTTGCCTGGAATGAGTCCTTCCTCCGCCATCCGTCGGATGTCCTTCAGACCGGTCTCTGCACCGATCGGCGAAGCACCGGGTTGACAGAACTTCAACCCGTTGTACTGCGCAGGATTGTGCGAGGCCGTGATGACGACACCGGGCAGCGAGCGCGCACCCGATGCGTAGTAGAGCATGTCGGTGGGGATCTCTCCCAGAAGCCTCACGTCCACACCTTGGCTGGTGATGCCATCGACGAGCGCTTCGCGGATTGCTGGAGATGAAACCCTGCAGTCGTTTCCGACAAGCACCTCGTCTGCGTCGACGAACGCCGCGAATGCGGCTCCGATGCGGGTAGCGATCTCCTCATCGAACTCGTCAGGAACGATGCCTCGTACGTCGTATGCCTTGATGATGTTGGAAAGGTCCACGACGCGATTCTACGACGCTTGGTGCGGCGTGCCCAAGCATGCAGTCGACTCCTACACTTCCCGCCTCATGGCCCAGCCCAACCCTCCGACCGTCACCGTGGTGATCCCCGTCCACAACGAGGCATCCTTCCTTCCCGACGCATTCCCACGGCTATTCGACGAACTAGCCGACGTAAACGCTGAGATCACCGTTCTCGTCGCAGAAAACGGGTCAACGGATGGCACCGCCAACCTCGTTCGCGAAGCAATGGCCAGTCATGAGAGACTCGACCTCCTCGAGCTTCCCACTCCTGACTATGGCGCTGCGATGCGCGACGGCTTCCTTCGGGCCGAATCTGAATGGGTGGTCAACTTCGACATCGATTACTTCTCAGGCCAATTCCTGACAGATGCTCTCGCACTCGCCGACTCGGCAGACATCGTCCTTGCCTCCAAGCGAGCCGAGGGTGCAGATGATCAGAGAACCGCTGCACGACGCTTCGCCACGTGGACGTTCAACCAGGTTCTCAGGTTCGCCCTGTCGTCCGGGGTCTCAGACACCCACGGCATGAAGCTCGTTCGTTCGACGGTCGTCGACGACATCGCTCCGCAGGTCATCTCGACAACAGACCTGTTCGATACCGAGCTGGTCGTCCGAGCAGAACGAGCCGGCTATCGCATTGCTGAGTTGCCTGCCTCGGTCGAGGAACTCCGCGAGTCGAAGTCAAATCTCGTCAGGCGCGTGCCTCGCACGCTGAAAGGCGTCTGGGCCATCAGACGATCTCTCTAGCGATCTACCGATCCAGCGGTGTTGCCTCCGTGGGCGACTCGTTGAGAATCTCTCGGCTATACAGAATGATGCCAACGAGAAGGGCAACTCCAAGCACAGGAGTCGAAATTCGTTTCAGGACCGGCGTAACCGAGATGAGGCCAGCGGCAAACCCGATGATGCCGACAGTGACTCCCCACAGCATGACCTTGTCCGCCACGCCGAGCGATCCCGGATGCATGGTCTTCGCCAACACTCCGAAGAGCGCCATGGTCATGACGCCGATGAACATCAGGTGGTCGAGCGTGAGTATCAGACCGAATTGGGCCTCTGTCAACGCATCGAAGTCCATGGCCCCTGAGATGACCTGAGACACTACAACGGTGAGAACGACCAGATTCGCGACTAGGAAGATGACACTGAACCGTCCATACAGGCCGGGGCCAGCACCTCTCCACGCGTCGGGTGGCAGCGCCTTGCGCAGGCGCACTAGCAGGAACACTACTGCGATGATTTCGAGTCCATTGGCCGGTCCGAGCAGTTCCTCATTGTCGATCGCAAGGGCAAGGATGATGACGGCACCGGAGATGAAGATCATCCACATCTGGGCCGCACCGAGCTTGTCTTCCTTCATCGGCTTCGGTGTGCGAATCAGCCACTCTGCGATTGCCACTGCAGCCAGGATCAGGAAGCCGATCACCATCGAAGGCGGATGCGATTCTGCGAGCCTCGACGCCGTGCCCTCTGACAGCCCGGGCACTTCGCCCCTTGCGCTGAAGATGCCGAGGATGACTCCGAAGATCGAGCCGACGATCAACGACACCCATGACAGCAGGATGCCGAGTCGCACAACACTGCTCTCGGTCTTGGAACTGTTCTGCTGAAAGAGCCAGACGCCGAACCAGACGACGATGATGAACAGGATGGTCCCGAAAACCGGACGATGGATGCGGTCTCCAGGAACCCTGTCCCCAGCGAAGAAGGAGAACGAGTACAGGACGATCGCCCCGGTCATTGCCCACGCAAGGCGGCGTGCTTTCGCTACGTCGCGGTCACTGGATTCACTGCCCTCGGTGAAGATCAGCATCGCAGCACCTGACACTGCAAGCGTGATCCACCCGAGCGTGCCCGCGTGCACATGCGTTATCAGGGTGTCGTGATCGGGTGCATAGAGATCCAAACCGTTGAGGATTCCGATGACGATCGTGAATATGAACAGGGCCATTGCGGTCAGGAATACAGGCTTGACTGCGGGCCAGAGTGTCGGGTACGGGTGTATAGCCATAAGACTGAGCCTTCCCTCTCGATTGTCTCCCCCTCGAACCGTACACGAGAATGTCAGGGGTATCCGAAAGACTGCTCCAGCTAGGATTGCTGGATGCCCCGACGCCTCGCCGCTGCCACGATTCTTGCCCTGGCGCTCGCCGGTTGCGGTGGAGCAACCCTGTCGCCACAGATGATCGAGGGAAGAGATCTCTACGGCACCAACTGTTCTGCGTGACATGGCAGTACCGGGGATGGTGGCACCGCTCCGTCACTGGAGGATGTGGCTGAGACGTTCCCCTCCTGTGACGCCCACATCGAATGGGTGACCCTCGGATCAGAGGGCTGGAAGCTGATCCATGGCGAATCCTATGGCGCAAACAACAGCCCGATCGAGGCGGTGATGCCCTCCCACGGTAAGACGCTCACGACAGGCGAAATCGCCCTCGTTGCGGCCTTCGAGCGTGTCCATTACGGTGGCGACGAAGAGTCGACGACATTGCGCGACTGCGGGCTGGAGACCGACTCGTCCGCAGCGCCTTGACCTACGGCAGGATCCCCGGCGTTGGCCGAGGATCCTGCGGGTATGTCCCGTACCTATTGGTGGTGCTCCCGATCGCTGGGCACCGCTAGGTCTCTTATGTCCGGTACTGGCCATCCCCTGCGCTTCGGGCATCACGCAAAGATTCTGCAGCATCTTGCGGTATCTGGACATAGATTTGGTAGAGGCACGAGTGGAGATTCGGTGCAACCCCAACGCGATGACACACGGTTCGAACAGATGTACATGACATATCGCGATGCGATCTGGTCATATGCCGTGCGCCGGGTGACAAGGGACGAGGTCGATGATGCAGTGGCGGAGGTGTTCACGGTGGCTTGGCGGAAGATGGGCCAGTGCCCTGAACCGGAGGAGCAGCTTCCGTGGCTCTATGCGATAGGCAGGAACATCGTCCGAAACACACACCGCGCCTCGAACCGGAGAAATCGCCTGTGGAGCAAGGTCTCCTCCATGCCGCCATCGGACGAGACCGGCTCGGATGTCCAAGTTGTCCGCAACTTCGAGGACGCAGAACTCCTCACCGTCGTGTCGCGGCTCAAGCCGATAGATCAGGAGCTCCTCAGGCTCCGCACATGGGAGGAGCTACCGATCAAAGACATCGCCGTCGTTGTCGGCCTGTCGCCCAAGAGCGTCGAATCCCGGCTCGTACGAATCCGCAAGAACCTTGCACGCATGCTCGCCGTCCCAGCGAGTCCGCCGCATGGGGTTAGTCCCGGCTACACACATGAAGGAGGTGAACAGTGAGCACCGACCTGTTCGAACGATACGCATCGCTCGATCCCGCAAGGGCGCCAGGCATTCAGCCTGCATGGAGACCGGACTCCGCAGTTCCCCTCTCAACCGTCGACGGGAGAAACCCGAACATGCAGACACAACAGAGACCACCCGCACAGCCACCAACGCCAAAGAAGCAGGGCCGTACAGGGTTACTCATCGCCGCGGCGGCCCTCGTGCTCGCACTCATCGTGAGCGCCGTCGTGCTGCTCTCGAACAGCGGCACATCGGAGCTGCCACCCGCAACCGAACCACCAACAACCGTTGCCACCGAGGCTGCTCCGAAACCGATACCAACTCCTTCCGAGGCGGTCGTGGTCGCATATGCGTGGTTGGCGGCGCTCAATGCCGGCGATGTCGATGCGGCTATGGCGCTCTATGCACCTGAGCCTGACGTGAGCAACAACTTCATGGGCTCCTCCACTCTGGAGGAAGAACGCATGGCCAGCACCTGGGATGCCGCACAGGGAACCAGGCTTGAGACGGACGGGTGTGATTCAGCAGGCGAAAACTCCGAGCGAGGCCAGCAGCACGTCCGGTGCATTGCTACAAACTACGACGCTCTCGTCCAGGCGGTTGACGCAACGCCTGTCACGGCAATCGTCGACATGACCATCGGCGCAGACGGAATCGTCATGCTTCGGTCCTCCTTCGGATCTCCCGACTTCAAACATGTATCCGATCCGTTCGACAAGTGGATGGCAGCCAACCATCCAGACGTTGAAGACTTCGGCTTCGGGTCCTGGGAGACGGTCGAGGAAGCCGAGGTGGCGGGCACACTGAGAGCCCAGTACGCCGCGAAATGGGCAACCTATCTGGAAGCCAACGACTGCACCTACCTCGACGGCTGCTGAGAGGAAACCGCCTCGGGTTGCTCGTCCAGTGCCCTGCCGAAGACGATGTCGCGGTAGCCAGCGAGCTTGGGAAGGATCAGGAGGCCGGCTGCGACGACGAGGACCATGTTCTCGCCAAGGCGGGTGAGCGGGCCGAACCAGGTCTGGGCCATCGCCATGATGCCTGCGGACACGGCGTAAGCCACAATGTTGACGCCAAAGAACGACGCCGTCTCGCGACCGGAGACCCTGCCGTCCTTGAGGGCGAATGTCCATCTACGGTTGATCAGATAGGACATGAAGGTGGTGAGGGCGAACGAGATCGCAAGCGCCCATTGCGGGGAGATACCGGTAGCGCGGAATACGTTGAACAGTGTGAAGGACACGATCGTGTTGAACACGCCGACGATGCCGACCTTCACGGCCTGATTCATCGACTCGCGGTTTGCGAATGTCTTGAGGTACTTCTTCACGCGTTCGCTTCAACCTTCTTCACGCTGCGTCGGCGTCGTGCCGAAACGATCCAGTACAGAACCAGACCAATCACCGTCAAAACTGTGAGCGCCATACCAAGATTCTCGACCCATCGATTCTGGAACTGAAGGGTTACCTCGTTCTGCGTAGGCACGACAAGCATGAGTGAAGGCGCAACTCGATAGACGCCATCCGCTCCGTCGACCGTCCAGTTGGGGAAGTAGGAGACCTTGACGAGATGAGGCAAGCCGACAGCGGTCGTGGTGAATCCGACCTCGTGATCCTCAAACGTCGTGATCGTCACATCACCGCTCGATGCGTACGGCCTTTGCTCCTCGAGTCGTTCGCTCACAGAAGAAACCCGACGCCACTCGGCTGGGCCATCCTCGACAAGCCACGAGTTGAGGTTCTCGACGTCGTCGTACCATTCGAGCGCGGCATCAACGAAGTCGCCCTCTCCTGCCCACACGACCGGTTCCATCGTGGCGACATCGACGCGGTCGGCTTCTGGCAGGGCAAAAATGGTCCACGGCTCTGCAACAGCGAGCTCGTTGAGCCCGAAGCTCCGCGCCTCGTGTTCGGCCTCCTCGGTGTACGACACGTAATAGTCAACGTCGTACACGGCGAGATGCTTCGTGCCTCGTTCGAAGTTCATCGAGTGGTAGCTGAGACCCCTGACCGGGTTTGACGGCCGCAGCGAGACCTCTGCCGCATTCAGGAAATGGAACGGCGTCGTCAGTGAACTCTCGAAGAAGAGCCCTTCCATGGATTGGTGTCCGCCCGTCCAGTAGGAGAACAGCATGAGCGACATCGGGGTTCCGTACTTGTTCATCTCCGAATTGGCTTCCCACATGACACGGCCATCGGGGAGCTCATCCATGGCCTCCATGAGGTTCTCGTACTCGTGCCAGACCTGCTTGCCCTCGTACCCCTCGTAGTTCCACTTGACCCAACCGGGCAGATCGTGCATCGAGAGTCCTGCCGCCCCGACCATGAGAGCGACGGCCACAGCGCCAGCAACGAGCGTTGCTCGATGCCTGCCTGCGAATCGCCTTCCTACGGCAGCGGCGAGAAAACCAATAGCGATCCCAGCAAAGGTGTACACACCGAAGAACCAGTACGGAAGCAGACGAGCGTTGTAGAGGATCGTGAGCTCGAAGTAGGCGATCAGGAAGTACCCCGCCAGCGGGAAGAGCGTCATCCAGATGGCGATACCAACATGATCGCGTCGCATCGCGGTCCACACCATGCCGATGAGTCCGATCACGAGCACCGGTACGAGCTCACCCGGTATTGGAGACCCGGGGTTCTGATAACTCCCAACGATCGTCTTCACAGGAGCCCAGCCCATGTCCGATGTCATGCCGCTGAACACGTTCACGCCGAGGGCAAGAGACCAGAACGCGGAGAGGCCGAAACCGATTACCCATGTCGACATCACACCAATCGCGCCAGCTCCCGCCGCGCGAGCTCGTGTGCGGTCGACGAACAGAAGGGCGATGGGAGCAAGGACGAGCGGCAGCACGGCAATTACCGCCACGATCGTTGTGATGATGTGTGCCAGGGCAGTGAATCCGAGGACGATTCCCGCCCACACGGCGACCTTTCTCCGCTGCCGGTATGCGTGCACGACCATCCCGATGTACAGAATCGAGAGGGCAAACGACCAGCTGAATGAGAACTCGCCAGCGAGCGTCGACTTGATGTTCGCTCCGAAGATCGAGTAGCTCTCCATGAACACGAAGAGAGAACCAGCGACTCCCGCAATGGCTGCCACGAACCGTGTGAAGCCCAGATACTTGACGAAGAAGTACGCAGCGGCCGGCGTGGCGACCAACCCGACGATGGTGACGAGTTTGAAGGCGATGCCGTACGGAAGGATCAGGTCGAGTGCGACCGTCGTGAGTGCTGGCAGTGGGAAGTAGAAATACAGGACAGGGAACCCTGCGTACCAGTCCATACTCCACCCGAGAATGCGACCCGATGCGAGCGTCTCTTCAAGGAGGACTTTCGGCAACAGGACATGCGCACCCATGTCGCCACCCGTCGGAGTGTTCGCGATCAACAGATAGGGAAGCCTCCACAACGATTGGCCGTCGCGCAGGATCGGACCGAGCGCACCGGACATCGTCAGAAGAATCAGGACGGTCGGAGCCGCGATCAGGGCGAACACATACCATTTCGAGACCCTCAGCTTTGTGGGCTGATCAGGAGGATTCTCTGGCGGAGGTACCGAAGTCTCAGGTGGCTCTGGTGGGGCGGCTGTTGTCACGGAGCAATCGTAATGAGCTGTGTGAATTGAGCAATGAGCCCGGCGCTGCTCAACCCTCGCCTACGAGGTCGATGATTCCGTCAACCTCAAAGGTCTCTCCCTCACGGTTCCACCATCTCGCCTCACAGACATGACACGAACAGAAGACGACCTCGGTGCCATCAGGCAGTGTCATTTCGATCTCGATGACCGAGCTCTGCCCACACGAGTTGCAGACAAGCCCGTCTATTGATGCCTTCTTCACAGTTCCTCCGTTCGCGGCCGCTGCCCGGGGACCACGGGCGGCAGTGTAATCAGCGCGCTTGGCATCAGTCGTTCATTGCCTCAGGCAGGTCATCGATCCGCCCAAGATACTTCGAACGCTGCTTCCCGTTCTCGTGCCAATAGGCGTACACGTATGGCCCGTGGGGGCATGTCGTACACGAGTCCTTGCCGCACTTGACCATCTGTTTGCGAATCTTCACATCGGGACCGAGATCGGAGAAGTCGTGACCCCTCTGTTCGAGTCTGGCTCGTGTGAGCATGAAGAGTCGTCGCAACTCTGGCTCGTCCATCTCCCTGATCGCCTCAAGAACCTCACGGTCGATAGGCATTCTCAATCACCCTCGCCAGAAAAGAGCCTCGGATGGACCGTCCTACGATCGGTTGTCATCCACCCGACGGGCGCCACGAACCGTCCGGCGTGCCTCTCACACAGCATCATCCCGTCGTGGCCGCGTTCGTGTCCACGCACGTCATCGAGGAACGCGTGGGCTCCGGCGTGGTCATAGGTGAGCATCGTTGTGGCTCTTCCCGAGCAGCGGATACAGGCAACCATCATGGCCGCCGAACGGTAGAGCGAAGATCGAGGGCAACCAAGGATTGCGACATCACAGAACGTCGATGCCTGCGGTTCGAGCAGCAGTCGCAAGCCTTCGACGTCGGGGAACCCCTGACATCGTCGCGACGACCTGACTGTCGGCGTCGAGCACCACTGTCAACGGAACTGCGAGGACGTCCCACGTTTCGAACCGCTGGGGTTCGAGGTCATGAGTCACTTCCCTGAACGGGATGTTCTCTTCCTCGAGCACCGAGATCGCTTCCTTGCAGTTACTGCAATCGGTTGATGTGAACAGAACAACGCCGGGTCGATCCCCAACGTCACCGACGGTGATCGTGGGATGAGCCGGACGGTGGAGTCTTCTGGCAACCAGAGCAACGATCAGCGCAACACCGAACACCACGACGATGACAAGGAGGCGAACAGCTTGGGGACTCACCGGTCTGGCACTCCCGCGACAAGTGCGGCTCCCCGCTCACCTGACATCTCCCACGCGACCGAGACAGGGCCGTCAGCTTCGACGTGATACCCATAGATGCCGATACCTACATCAACTTCAACGCCGAAGATGGTTCCTGGCTCGATGACGATCGACTGCTCGCCTCCGTGGAATTCCACCTCGCCGAGTGGCCTGATTTCGGCTGTCACGACATCCGTACCGCCGTTGAGTATCCACATGGTCGTCTCGTTGCCTGGCAGGGTGTCGAGCGGAACGATCCAACTTGATGATGGCGTCGACAGCCCAATCGTGCCAGCAAGTCCCTTGATGAATTCCTCCCCTTCGCCTGCAACCGTTGTTGTTGATGAGGGCTCACTCGTAGACGTCGTTGCGGCGCTTACGTCACCTTCACCGCCGTCGACTTCGGGAGCTGGCGTCACGGCGAGGGCGGTCGCGGCGATCGGAGCGGTCGCGCGGAGGCGAACACCAAACGGAGGCGCCGCGAGATCGGAGAGAGGTATCAGTGCGGGCGTACCTGAGTCGATCGTGACTTCTCTGGCGTTCCTGATCGAACCGGTTTCCGTCAAGATGTCCACGCTGATGGTGATCTGGTCCTCGCCCGCTGAAAGCACGGAAATGAACGGCTCAAGACCGCCGGTCGTGACGATGGGGAAATCCCACAGGTCAGACGGCGGCGTACCGGGCCACATGCCTTCGCCTCGATCGTCGGTGCGGATCAAGGCTGGGATCACCAGGCCCTTGGTCGATGTAACGGTGAACGCGAGCTCATCGCGGAACGGCAGATACTGCTCCATGTCGATCGTCGCCCAAGACCGACCGGCGACGTCGAAGCCGTCCAGTTCGGAAACCACATCGACGCCAAAGTCCGAGTACGCGGTGATGGACACTTCCGCGCTGTCTGCGAACGGATTGAAGAGTCGCAGCTCGGTGAACGAATCCGTCTTGGTCGTGCCGCCGGTGAGGTACCAGACCTTCGGAACGGACACGATGCAACGATCCCCCGACAGAACCGAATCGCCCCACTCGAGTGACGCCGCAGCAGCGGGACCATCCGAGATCTCGACGAGGGCGGGAGATTCTCCACGGCGGAGCACGTCTCCCGTCGAGATCCCCGCAGCGCCCGGCCCGACAATGCTGTACTCCGCTATCGAAGGTGCCTCATTGGTAAGCGGGTCAAGCAGCGTCAGCTTTGTATCAACGTCGACGTCCGTCGCAACCATCACGTCTGTGTCGACAACATCGCCAGCCTCCACCCACGGGCAGTACCAGACACTCTTGCTTGCGACAGCGCCATCCGGCTCCGCGATATCAATCGTGCCGAAGTCAGGTACGGTCGGTGGCGGTGGCGCGACCTGGATGAGGCCAACAACAGCGGTAAACCCAGCAAGCAAGATGAGGATCGCCCTCTTCATGTCTTCCTCCTGCCCCATGTGGCAACGCCGATCAGGAGCACGATCGCCACCAGCACGAACACGCCCTGCGTCCGATTCGCCGCGTCAGGGGTGTAGACCGCTGTTCCGACTTCAGCTGAAATCTCGTTCCTCGACTCTGTTGTGATCGCGTCTGGACCCCAGCCATCGTCGGGATTCTCTGCGAGGAAGACCCTTCTGCCAGGCTCAGGCTCACCTTCGTACGTCCACCCGCTGCGTGGCCACGTATTGCCTGAATTGGTGAGTGCTCTCGCCACCGGATGGATGTCAGTTACCCACACCGTGTTGTCGACGGCTGCCGACAACGGGAGAAGGTCAAGCTGCCCGGCGAACATCTCCCTCCATGCAACAGCAGAGGGGTCGGCGTCTGATCCGTCGCTGTCGCCCATCACAACGATCCAGCGGATACCGAACAACGCAAGTTCGCCGCCGATGCGGTTCTCCTCGCCCGTGACGAGGCCGTCGAGCGTCTCGAAGAGAACGTCGTCAAGTTCGAGGCGATCCGCGAGCCACGCTTCGCCGATGTCAGGCACCGGAGAAGAAACCACTCGGTAGGAGCCTCCAGCGATGACCCGTGAATCACCGGGAAGCAACTCGGGTGGGCCGACAACAAGAATCCGTGAGGTTTCGGCAGCACCCTCGGTCGCCAGGGTGAACTCGAACGCAGAGTTGAATCGATCGCCCGGAAGGCCGATCCGCCCACCGAGCACGATCGTCAATGCTGCAACAACCAGCACGACAACACCGACGGAGCCAACGCCGACGACGAATCGGCGCCACCCACCGGCGTCAGGCGACGTGACCGTCTGGCTCACGACGCCGATTGCCATCGCGGTTCCGAGAGCGACCATGGCGAGACCAACCGACTCGGCTTCCGTTCCGTACCCGAAGCTGCCGGAGCGAGACAGGAGAAGTCCAGCACCCGTAACAAGCGCACCCCACGCAGCCACGGCGCCGAGCCTCCGGCCACCACCGATCACGCCAGCGAGAATCACGACAGCTCCAACCACAGCGATCACGGGAGAGATGTACCAGTACGCGTAGCCTTCCCGCGCGATGCCGAGAAAGCTCGCTGACCAGATCCATGGACTCAGCAACATCGCTCCGCCAGCGGTTCCCACGAGTGCCAGGATGAATGCCCGCCACGCGTTGCCGTCCGTGAACCGTACGAGCGCGTACACACCGATCACAGGAACAGGCACCAGCACCATCAATGGAGAGAACCCGCCAAGGAGACCGAATACCAAGACAACAGAAGCAAGTCGGGACATGAACGACCACGCATCGTCCTTCACCGGTTTGAGCACCAGTCGCAGCGCCCACGGCAGCACGCCGAGGGCGAGGAGCGTTCCGAGGTCTGTATTCCCAGCAATACCCTGCGCTGCAGGACCGGCTACGTACACGATTCCTGCGATGAGGCCGGGCGCCGCGGCGATCGACCATGTCCGAACCAGGCGCATGACACCCCAGATGCCTGAAAGCAGTGCACCGGCTCCGAGAACGTACTCAGAGAACGATGGGGCATTGAACGTCACGATCTTGGCGAATCCCGCGATCGCGACGATCGGTCGCAGTGCAACGGAGCTCCCAAGACCGGCTGGGTTCCATCCACCTGCGAACGCACTCAACGCGTCACCACCGAAGGCAGGAAACGGCAGCGTGTAACCGACGGCAGGGAAGCCGTCTGACCAGATGTTGCGGGCAGACACCAACACGAACAGGACCGCGAGCACACCAACGATGAACGCTGGTTGACGGATCTCGTCACCAATCGTTTCGACACTGAATCGGTCATCTCCTGGAAGCCGCGATCTGAGGGCCCGCATCGTCGCGCTCGACAATCGGGCCATCTTGACGCTGCCGCGCCGCTGGAATCGGAACAGCTCTTCGTCGCCAGCAACGCGTCCCGAGCGGGCCTGCCGACGAGCCGCAATCGTGGATGGGAGGTGAACGACATTCCAACCCCACGCCCTGACGAAGTCAAACCCGTACCACTTGCCGAGGAAGATCGACACGACGAGTTCGATGAAACCAAGCGCGAAGTCGAGTGGAAGTGCCCACGCGAGGGTGAGAAGGCTGTACACCTTCATCATTCCCCTGATTCGGCTCGCCTCCTCCCGCCAGCGGGATTCGAGGTCGGAGTCCTGCTCGTAGCGCACCTCAGATGCGGGGCTTACGACGATCCGAGCGCCCTTGATACGTGCCCGCTGGGCGACATCAATCGCTGCGGCTTGCGGCGCCATAGTGGGGTCGACGCCACCAAGACCCGCAAGAAGGTCCCTGCGGACGAGTAACGCCTTGCCTGACACGGCCGCGACGTCCCTGACCACGTCGTACTGGCCCTGATCGAGTTCCATGCGGTCGAGTCCCGAGTAGGGCACGCCGAATGCGTCGGTGATCATGCCGACGGAGATCAGGTTGCCATCTGCTCCGACGATCTTCGAACCCACAAGACTCGCTTCGGTGCGATCGGCGTCCTGAACTGCTGCCTTGAGGGAAGCGGGAGTAGGCACGGCACCTTCCGCCACGACCCACAGATACTCGGCGGCTACACCAACCGCCTCGATTGCGTCGCGTAGCGTTGGCCGTACCGCAACAGGTGTGCTCGAACTCGCTGTGACCGCAGTCGGCTCACCCACCACGACGACGCCCGCAAGCTCGTACACTTGCTGGCCGACAGCGGCGAGGGTGGCGGCAAGCCCACCAGAGCCGTCAGTGATGACAACTGCAGCGACGCTTGCCTGGCGTGTATGCGTCATGGACATGTGGGGTGCATTCTGGAGTCAAATCGGGAATACAGCAATCACCGCGTCACCCTCCTTGCGGGCGGGGTCGGCGGAGCCAGAATGGCACGTGCCCTTCGCCATGTGCTTGATCCTGGCCATCTCACCGTAGTTGTGAACATCGGTGATGACACCGAACGATACGGCGTTCACGTGTCTGCCGACCCTGACACGGTGCTCTACACGCTTGCCGGCGTTGTCGGACCGCACGGTTGGGGCAGAGCGGATGACACCCACACGGTGATGGATTCCCTCGCTGCCATGGGATTCGATACGTCCTTCACGCTCGGTGACAAGGATCTCGCGCTGTGCCTCGCCCGCACCGAGATGATGGATGAGGGCGAGCCACTCTCTCGGATTACGGCCTCACTTCAGGTCGGTCTCGGGCTCGACGATGTCACACTTCTGCCTGCTTCGGACGATGTCGTGCGGACATTTGTCCAGGTTGACGGTGACGAATGGCTGGACTTTCAGGAGTACTTCGTCGACCGTGCCCACGCCGACAATGTCCGAGCATTGGCCTATGTCGGCGCGGATGACGCGTCCCCTGCTCCGGGAGTTGTCGCGGCCATCGAGTCGGCCGACACGCTGGTGATCGCACCGTCCAACCCGCCCCTCTCGATCTGGCCAATGCTCGCCATCGATGAGATCGACGCAGCGGTACGCAGCCATACCCGGCGCGCTGCTGTGAGTCCTCTGTTCTCCGGCGCAGCGCTCAAGGGTCCCGCAGCACAAGTGATGGCAGGCGTTGGGCTGTCGGCAGGGACGAAGGGTGTTCTTGAGGCCTACCGTGGTCTCATCGACCATCTCTACATAGACGAATCGGACACAGAAGACGTCCCTCTGGGCACCGACTTCGATGTCGCTATCCACACCGCAGACACGAAGCTGTCCGGACCGGATGAGGGAGCGGGTTTCGCCCGCACACTGCTCAGGGAGGTCGCATCGTGACCAGACTTGAGGTCATGGGCATCGAGGGCATTCCTGAGATCCAACCGGGGGATGATCTCTCTGAACTGATCGTGACTGCACTTGCAGGAAACGACTGGGAGCTCCAGGACGGGGACATCGTGGTCGTCACCCACAAGGTCGCGTCGAAACAAGAGGGACGCATCGTCGAGATCCCCGACGAGGCCACGTACCGATCGCTGGTCGAGGATGAGGCGATGGAAGTCATCCGCCGAAGAGGTGATCTGGTTATCGCCAGGACCCGCCACGGTTTCATCTGCGCGAACGCTGCCATCGATCGATCGAATATCGCCGAGGGCTATGCCCTTCTCTTGCCGATTGACCCGGATAGGAGTGCCCACCGACTACGCACACTCATCGAGCGATCTACGAATACCTCAATCGGTCTCGTCATCACCGATACGTTCGGGCGACCGTGGCGCCGCGGACTTGTGGACGTCGCGATCGGGATCTCAGGTCTCCCCGCGATCGTGGACCTGCGGGGAACAACCGATGCTCACGGCAACGAACTGAACGTCACTGAAGTCGCGGTTGTGGACGAGATCGCCGCTGCCGCAGACCTCGTCATGGGGAAGGCCACACAGATACCGGTCGCGGTTGTCCGCGGTCTGGACCTCGAAGGTTCCGGCCGTGCGAAGGATCTGGTGAGACCGGCAGACGAGGATCTGTTCCGCTGATGCCAGAGCTGCCTGAGATCGAAGCGTATCTCCACGCCCTCAGGCCACGAATCATCGACGCGACCATCGAGAAGGTACGCATCGCGAGCTTCTCGCTCCTCAAGACGTACGACCCTCCAGCGGACGCACTCGTCGGCGAAACGATTGTCGGCGTTCACCGGATCGGAAAACGCATATCGATCGACTGCACAGGCGACATGCACTGCGTCATCCACCTCATGGTCGCTGGGCGTTTCAAGTGGAACGAAGAACCCAAGCCGATACCAAAGCGCGGCGGATTGGCTGCGATCGACACTACAAACGGCTCACTGCTCTTCACCGAAGCAGGCACGAAGCGCAGGGCATCCATGTCGATCCTCCGAAGCGACGACCTCGCCTCGGCTGACCCCGGTGGCATCGAAGTCGCTGAGGCAACATTCGATGAATTCAAGGAAGCGCTCCTCACGAATCGGCACACGCTCAAGCGGGCCCTGAGCGATGCTCGATATCTGTCAGGGATCGGCGGTGCATTCGGGGATGAAATCCTGTTCCGCGCACAGCTCTCCCCTACCCAGATGAACACGAACCTCAGCGACGACGAGATCGAGAGACTGCAGCGTTCGTCCACCGAGGTGCTTGGCGAGTGGACGACTCGCCTGATCGAAGACAACGGCGACGACTTCCCCACCAAGGTCACGGCGTTCCGCCCCGAGATGGCCGTCCATGGCAAGTTCGGCGAGGACTGTCCTGTCTGTGACGCTCCGATCCAACGCATCGTTGCGGGCGGACGCGAAACGAACTACTGCCCCGGTTGCCAGACGGAAGGCAGGATTCTCGCCGATCGGTCGCTCAGTCGGCTCCTCAAAGATGATTGGCCACGAACCCTCGACGAGTTGTGAGCACCGCTCAGATCACGCCCCCGCCGACGTCCATGTGCATGAGACACTCACACCCACTGGACCCAAAGACCGGTACAGGAACGTGCCAGGGGCGGGCTCGGGCGCTGAGCCGATATAGCAACGCCGGCCTCCGAGTGCTCTCTGGTTGGCGAAGCACGTGTGCACAACGGCCGCGCCCAGGCCCATCGACTGGAACTCCGGATGGGTGCATACAGGATCGATACCACAAACGCCGTTGACACGGTCGACAGTGCCGCGACAGTACGCTGCGATCTGACCACTCGGCGCCCGTGCGAACACCTGTAACTCGGGCTCGAACATCGGATTGGCTTCAAGTCTTCGAAGCGACTCGAGCACGTCTCCTTTTCCTCCGAACGCCTGCACTATGCACTCGGCGATTCCCTCAAGGTCTCGATCATCGGTCGGGTACTCGATCGTGAAGCCGTCTGGCACGGTATGGACATCGAACTGGCCTTCAAGGTCGAACTCCCATTCGCAGCCCGTGTTCGGCTCCTCGACAAGCTGAGCAGCGGTGCACACGCCTCGCAGCCACTCCGCTGTTGTCGAGAACTCCAGTCTGATCTCGAGATTCGATCCGCTGCGGTCGGCGAGTAGCCGATCGAGACAATATGCAACTGCGTCTGGATCCTCAGAACGCGTGATCAGAGCTACGTCGCGACCCCTGTACTCGGCAACGTGAACGGCACGGATGGCCGTCCCTTCCCTGTATACGCTGCAGTGTTCAGATTCCCAACCGCGATCTGACATTTCTGCCACGCTCACAACACCCCAGTGCCAGTCGACGAACCGACCCGTGTCCCAGCCCCACGTCTTCTGGGCAAAAGGGTTTGCAGCACGAAAGAAATCCACTACCTGAGGGAGGTTTGCGAGATTCAGTGGTTCGTCGACCAAATCCATGGCCGAATGCTACTTCCCGGTGAGCTTGCTCAGGCCTCGATACCTCTGAACCACGCAACGGTGTCGTCGATGCCCCGGCTGAGTGGTGTCCACGCCTCCCAGCCCAGATGCTTCTGCGCCTCGGAGGCATCGAGGCAGGATCGCAACTGCTCGCCTCTGCGTGCTGCCGCCATGATCGGGGCGATGTCAGCGCCGGTCGCCTCAACTATGTACTCGTAGAGCCGGACCACCGACGTTTCGACTCCGGTACCGACATTGAGATAGCGGGATCCTCCGATACGCGCCGCACGAACGAGGGCATCGGTCACATCCTCCACGAAAACGTAGTCGCGTGTCTGAAGGCCGTCACCAAAGATCGTTGGCGCCCTTCCACCAATGAGATCTCCAACGAAGATCGCTACCACCCCTGCTTCGCCACGCGGGTCCTGTCGCGGGCCATACACGTTGGCGAATCCGAGAGACACGTAGTCGAGGTCGTATGTGTCCTTGTAGTACCGGAAATACTCCTCGACCACGTACTTGGAGACGCCGTAGGGCGACTCTGGCACACGGCTCTGGGTTTCAGGCGTCGGGATGTTGAACGTATCCCCGAACGTCGCTCCCCCAGAACTTGAGAACACGAACCGTTCTGCATTCCCGTGACGCGCAGCTTCAAGCATGTTGATCGTTCCGAGGACGTTGATCTTTGCGTCGTGAACCGGATCAGCAACCGAATGCCTCACGTCGATCTGGGCTGCAAGATGAAAGACGTTGTCCGGTTGGAACGACCGCACCAGATCGACTACCTCAGGTGACGAAACGTCGATCTGATGAAGCACAACCGACCCACGTCGTCTCGCATCTGTGAGATTCGCCAGCGAGCCAGAGCTCAGGTCATCGATGACGAAGACTTCGTGGCCGTCATCGACAAGACGATCAACCAGGTTCGACCCGATGAACCCCGCACCTCCTGATACAACAGATTTCGGCATCTCAGACCTTCGGTGGGAGTTCAGCGGCAAAAAAGGCGATGAGACGATCGATGGTGTCCTCCGAGGTGTCCTCGTCGAAACCGTCTGAACCGTCATCCCAGAATCCTTGCTCAGCATCGGCGTGGACCACAAATGTCGTTTGGGGAAGTGCGTCTCTCTCGGCGAGCGACGCGTCTGTGTCGACAGATTCATCCGAACGCGAACCAACCCAGAGGACTGGTATCTGGGCAACGGCGAGATCCTCGACGACCGTGTCTTCAAGGGTCGAAGACACGGAGGCAACCACAGTGACGCGGCCATCGTTTCGAGCGAGGCGAGCAGCATCGTGCAGTCCGGCTCCAAAGGCCAGCACGCCGTATCCGAACTGTGCGTTGGCCCAGGCGCCTGCGGGATCTGCGACAAAGGCGGCAACCCGAGAAGCGATCAGAGCGTTCGTATCGTGGTTTTCGGTGAGATCGGGTGCGATTGCGGCAATACCGTGTCGAGCGAATACACGACAGATGTTCTTCACCGATGAAGGTGGCACCGGTTCTGGTCCGAAGAGGAGCACTGTCGGCCACTCGCCTTCTGCATCCGGCCGCGCCAGATACCCGCTCAATGTCTGGGGGCCAGCAGGGATACTGGTGGACCCATAGATGATCTCGATGGTGCCTTCACCCGTTTGTACGGCCACTGGTCCCTCTCATCGGTGCCCTCAGCAGACTACAGGCCACGGTGCGTGTGCACCTCGCCGGAATGGAGCTCGACGTCCTCGCCATCGCTTCGAACAACAAGCGCGCCATCGACGGCAATCCCGACGGCGCGACCGCTCCCTGCATTCCATTGCACGTCTTCGCCAAGCGTCACGGACGCATCCTCGTACTCACCGCGTGGCCAATCGCTGGGACCGACTTCAAGCAACATGAGCAGGGACTGGACCCACGTGTCGGCGATGGTCTCTCCAAGAACCGTCGCAGCTTCGGGCCCCGGATCCGTATCCAACAGCGAAGCCGCACCTTGCATCGGCTCTCCCCACCAAAGATTCAGCCCGCATCCCACCACGACGGTATCGCCACTGGCCTCGACAAGGATTCCTCCGACCTTCAGGTCCCCAACCAGGATGTCGTTGGGCCACTTGAGTCCGATACCAGTGTTGAGGTGCGTCACGATTGCTCGACGCATTGCAACGGCAGCCACGAGCGGTATAAGCGTGCGGTCGGCAAGATCCCATTCGGGATTGAACGCAAGGGACGCGTACATCCCCCTGTCTGGCTGAGCCCACTGTCTGCCTTGTCGGCCGCGGCCTGCGACCTGCTCGCTTGAGACAATGAGCGACGCCTTGCCTGTGTCCGCGAATCGGGTGCGCGCCTCATCTTGAGTGCTGGAGACGGTTGCCAGCGTCACGATGTCGTATTGTGTATCCATATCACGCTCGGGTGAGTCGAACGACTGCTTGATCGATTGCGAGCCTACCCGGAGGACCGGTGAGCACAGAAGAGAACATAGAGACGCTTCGCGAACTTCGCGAGCGTTCGATCGCGCCAGACAACCAGCGCGCCATCGAGCGTCAGCACGACGCTGGAAAACTCACCGCTCGTGAGCGGATCGAGATACTTCTCGACAAAGGATCCTTCCAGGAGATCGATCCCTTTGTCCAGCACAGGGCGACCGGCTTCGGCATCGAGGACAAGCGACCGTTCGGTGACGCAGTCGTTACCGGATGGGGAACGGTCGACGGGCGCAACATCTTTGTCTTCGCTGAGGATTTCACGCGGTTCGGTGGATCACTTGGCGAAGCTGTTGCCGACAAGATCTGCAAGGTCATGGATCTTGCCATGGACACGGGAACGCCGATCATTGGTCTCAAGGACTCAGGGGGTGCTCGAATCCAAGAAGGAGTCGTTGCTCTTCACGGATACGGCAGGATCTTCGAGCGAAACGTCCAGGCGTCAGGCGTCATCCCTCAGATCTCCGTGATCATGGGACCGTGCGCCGGTGGAGCCGTCTACTCGCCAGCGTTGACCGACTTCATCTATCAGGTCGAAGGCACATCTCATCTGTTCATCACTGGTCCTGACGTCATAAAGACCGTCACAGGCGAAGAGGTAACCATGGAGGACCTCGGCGGGGCCCACGCGCATTCGTCGACTTCTGGTGTCACACACTTCGTCGCCGAGGATGACAGAGAGGCCCTCGACGAGATCAGGTATCTCCTGTCGTTCCTTCCACAGAACAACATGGAAGTCCCTCCATTCTTCACACCTCTGGACTCATCTGACCGCATGGATGAGGCGCTCACCACGGTGATTCCCGACTCACCGAACCAGCCGTACGACGTGATCGAGGTGATCGAGAGCATCGTCGATGATGGTGAGTTCTACGAGGTGCACGCCCACTGGGCGGGCAACATCGTTATCGGACTCGCGAGACTCGACGGGTACACGGTCGGAGTCGTCGCAAACCAACCATCAGTTCTTGCTGGCGTGCTCGACATCGACGCATCGACCAAGGCCGCACGATTCGTCCGGTTCTGCGATGCCTTCAACATTCCACTGGTCACGCTGGTCGACGTTCCCGGATTCCTCCCCGGTGTCGGTCAGGAGCATGAAGGGATCATCAGACATGGAGCAAAGCTCCTGTATGCCTTCTCCGAGGCGACCGTTCCGCGCCTCACCGTAATCATGCGAAAGGCATACGGTGGAGCGTTCCTGGTCATGAACTCGCGAGCTGTTCGTGCAGACGTCGTGTTCGCCTGGCCAACTGCACAGATCGCCGTGATGGGCGCCCAAGGAGCGGTGAACGTCATCCATCGCAGAGAGCTCGCAGCTGCGGACGATGAAGAGGCCACACGTGCAGAACTCGTTGCCGACTACGAGGAGAAGTTCAACAATCCGTACATCGCTGCGGAGAACGGACTCGTCGACGACGTCATCGAACCACGCGAAACTCGCCCCCGCCTCATCCGAGCCCTCGACATGCTCCGCGACAAGCGCGAGTCGCTCCCAACGAAGAAACACGGCAACATCCCCCTCTAACGGCGAACCCAGGGTTTGGGAACGCCTTCGGCGTTCCTTGGACCGGACTGCGTCCGGTCTGCAGCAACTGGCAATGCCCTTCGGCATTGCTAAGGAGTTGCTCTGCAACTCCCACGAAACGGTACGTTTCGGCCCTGAGAACGGTGAGCGCGTAACCGCGCTCACCGATAGCGGGTCGTAACCCCGAGGTCGGGACACGTTTTCGGCCTCACGTACACACCCTCCTAGGATGCAGGCCGTGGAATCCATCCTCATAGCAAACCGGGGCGAGATCGCCGTCCGCGTCATTCGCGCGGCGCGGGACCTCGGTATCAGGACAATCGCCATCTATTCAGAGCTTGATCGTGATGCTGTGCATACAGCCATGGCGGACGAAGCCTGGAACGTCGGAACAGCTCCCGCGGCAGACTCGTACCTCAACGTCGACCGCATTCTGGAGGTCGCCGCAGAATCCAAGGCCACCGCGATTCATCCCGGTTATGGGTTTCTCGCCGAGAATGCTGATTTTGCCCAACGAGTGATGGATGCAGGTCTCATATGGATCGGACCACCAGCCGACTCCATCAGGGGCATGGGCGACAAGATCGAGTCACGGATCGCCGCAGAGTCAGCGGGGGTTCGAGGTGTCCCAGGGGTCAATGAACCGCTGACGACTGTCGACCAAGTCGTTGCGTTCGCCGATGAGTATGGCCTGCCCATTGCGATCAAGGCGTCAGGCGGCGGCGGCGGACGAGGCCTCAAAGTCGTTCGCGAAACCGATGGCATTCCCGAGGCATTCGAAGCCGCTGGCCGCGAGGCCGAGGCATGGTTCGGGAACAGCGCCGTCTACGTGGAGCGATACCTTGAGAGTGCACGGCACATCGAAGCACAGGTCGTCTTCGACAGCCACGGAAACGGCGTCTTCCTCGGCGAGCGTGACTGCTCAATGCAACGACGACACCAGAAGCTCGTCGAAGAATGCCCTGCTCCTGGCCTCACAGAAGATGAACGATCTCATGTGGGCGAGCTTGCTCTGGCCCTCGGCCACGCGGCAAACTACGAATCTGCGGGAACGGTCGAGTTCCTGTACTCGGACGGTGAGTTCTACTTCCTCGAAATGAACACGCGCATCCAGGTGGAGCACACCGTTACCGAAGAGGTATTCGGCGTCGACCTCGTAGCAGAACAGATCCGCGTCGCAAGAGGCGAGCACCTGAGCATCACCACCACACCAGCACCGGTTGGCCATGCCATGGAGTTCCGAATCAATGCAGAGGACCCCTCCCAGGGCTTCACCCCCAATCCCGGAACCCTCGTCAAGTACAAGGAGCCGGGCGGACCAGGGATTCGGATCGACTCCGGCGTCATCCAAGGGTCCGAGATCAGCCAGTACTACGACAACATGATCGCCAAACTCATCGTCACAGGCCAGAGCCGCGAGGAGGTCATCCACCGAGCCAGGAGGGCCCTCACTGAATACGGGATCAGTGGCGTCGACACGACGATTCCAGCGCATCTCGCAATTCTGAGTAACGAGGACTTCCTTGCTGGCAGGGTCAACACGCGGCTGGTCGAAGACGAAATGGACTTCAGCAACGTCGAACGGTCCACCGCGCCAGCACTCCCCGAAGACGAGGAACTGGCAGAACGGAACCTGACCGTCGAAGTCGGCGGCAGACGTTTCACTGTCAAGTACTGGGCGAAGGTGCTCACCGCTCCCGGCTCTGGAAAGCGAGTCGCTCCACGACGCAAGGCCCCGAAACTCTCCAAGCAGGCAGGATCGTCCGCGGGTGAAGGTGTCGTGAATGCGCCGATGCAAGGCACCATCGTGAAGCTGCACAAGAAGGCGGGGGATTCCGTCGAGTCAGGCGAAGCTGTCTGCGTACTCGAAGCCATGAAGATGGAGAACGAGATCAAAGCTGAGGCTTCAGGTGAGATCATCGAACTCAAGGTGCAGGTCGGCGACACGGTGTCCGCCGGAGCCCCACTCATGGTCATCCGCTGAGCCAGCCTCAGACTCCCAACTACGGCTGGTACTTCCCAAACACAGGGGCAAGCGTGTCGGTGATGTCGCCGATGGTGGCACCGGCCTCAAGGGCGGTCTTCATGGGGTACAGCACGTTGTCTGATCCCTTCGCAGCGCCCCCCAATTCGAGGAGCGCTGACCGGAGCACTGCCTCATCGCGACGCTCGCGCCGTTCGATGAGCGAGGTCCGTTGCGCTGGTTCAATCTCAGCATCGATCTTCAAGACGTCCGACTCGGATTCATCGTCAACGGCGAACCTGTTGACGCCAACGAGGGTCGCGTCGCCACTGTCGAGGTCGCGAGCATGCCGATACGCAGCCTCGTCGATTTCGCGCCGCTGGAAGCCCTCTTCGATCGCGCTCGCTGCGCCGCCAAGCTCATCGATCTTCGCAATCAGATTCATCGCATCCGCTTCGATTCGGTCCGTGAGGGATTCAACGAAGTAACTCCCTGCGAGCGGATCGACAGCGTCGGAAACTCCGGTCTCATAGCCAAGGACCTGCTGGGTGCGGAGGGCGATCATGGCCGACTCAGCCGTTGGCAGCCCGAGAGCCTCGTCGTAGGAGTTCGTGTGCAGCGACTGGGTACCTCCCAGAACGGCAGCGAGCGCCTGATACGAGGTCCGAACGACATTGTTGAGCGGTTGCTGCGCTGTCAGCGTGGAACCAGCCGTCTGCGTGTGAAAACGCATGCGCCACGATTCAGGCGATACCGCACCAACACGATCGCGCATGAGCCTGGCCCACAGTCTTCGAGCTGCCCTGAACTTGGCAGCCTCTTCGAAAAGGCCATTGTGGGAGTTCCAGAAGAACGAGAGCCGGGGAGCAAACGCATCGATATCAAGACCGGCTGCCTTGGCTGCCTCGACGTACGCCAACCCGTTCGCAAGCGTGAACGCAACCTCCTGAGCTGCCGTGGACCCCGCTTCTCTGATGTGGTAGCCGGAGATAGAGATGGTGTTCCAGTTGGGGATCTCGTCGGCGCAGTACGCAAACGTGTCTGTGATGATTCGCATCGAGGGGCTTGCCGGATAGATGTAGGTGCCCCTGGCGATGTACTCCTTGAGAATGTCGTTCTGAATGGTGCCGCGCAGATCGCTTGCCGTTGCGCCCTGCTCCTCCGCGACGATCTGATACATGAGCAGCAGTACTGCGGCTGTCGAATTGATGGTCATCGATGTTGACACATCGCCAAGCGGGATGCGATCGAACAGAACGCGCATGTCGTCGACAGAATCGATAGCAACGCCAACTTTGCCCACTTCGCCAGCGGCGAGCGGATCGTCAGAGTCGAGACCCATCTGCGTCGGCAGGTCGAACGCAACGGAGAGACCTGTCTGGCCAGCACCCAGTAGAGCTCTGAAGCGCTCGTTCGTCGTCTGGGCGCTGCCGAAGCCCGCGTACTGACGCATTGTCCACAGACGACCGGAATACATCGACGCATACGGCCCACGCGTGTACGGGTACGACCCAGCATCTCCAAGCTGGTCCTCGGGGTCCCACCCCTCCAGATCTCCAGGCCCGTATTCAGCCATTCCCTCTCCGCCTCTCACGCACAGCGTGTGCAATCACGCTGCTATCTGGGATCCACACGTAATCTCACTGTCGTAGTGGAGCCAAGGAACACGCGGTGTTCCCAGACTCCCAAGGAACTCGCTTGCGAGTTCCCATAGTACCGGTGGGACCTATCGACCCGGTTCGTTCGTTATGTAGAGGAACCATGGAACCCGAAATCCGCACGATCGAGAAGGCGGAACGCAGCCGTCGGCGACTCCCAGCCATACTTGGCCTCGGAGTCATCGTCGTCGCGTCCGCGACCTGGGTTGGACTCTTCGGGTTCATGGGTGCGAACACCGCCCACGGGACCGTCCAATCCCTCTCTGACGAGTACTTGTGCGATACGTCAGCGATTGACCTGGAATTCCCGAACCTCTCGATGCTTTCAACGGTGCGTTCGGCTGATGGCGTGAAGCTCGGCCAGCTCACCGAACGCAACTCCCGGCCTGTGAGCCTCGATGAGATGCCTGACCTCGTTGTCGCCGCGCTCCTCTCAGCAGAGGACAAGTCCTTCTACGAGCATGAAGGGATCAACTTCCTGGCGATCGCCCGCGCCGCCATCGGCAAGATCGCAGCCGATACCGCCGGCGGTGGCTCGACAATCACACAGCAGGTCGTGAAACAGAACTTCCTGTCGGACGACTACACGATCGAGCGCAAGATCTGTGAAGCCGTCATCGCTGCCGAAGTCGAGCGCCTTTACACGAAGGATCAGATCCTTGAGTTCTGGGCCAACTCTGTCTTCTTTGGATCAAATGCGTATGGAATCCGCGCAGCGTCACTCGAGTACTTCGGGAAGGAACTCGACGAGCTCACGATTTCTGAAGCCGCGCTTCTACCGATCCCGATCAGGAACCCGACGTTCTACCACCCACGTCACAATGCTGAGAACGCAATCACTGCACGCAACAGGACAATCGACCGCATGGCCGCGAACGGCTACATCCTCCCAGTCAATGCGGCTGCTGCGAAGGCCGAACCGCTCGGTGTTGTTGACCAGGAATCGTTCGAGTCGATTTCCCCTCAGGTGATGATCGCTGTGCGCCAGGAGCTGCTGCGCAACAACGCTTACGGTCTCGGGGAGACCTATGCGGAACGGAAACGGGCCGTGTTCGGTTGTCCCGCTGCGGTCACCGATTGCGACGGCGGAGGCGGACTCCAAATCGACATCACGCTTGACGTCGACCTCCAGACGGAAGCGAACCGCATTCTGCGCGCATGGTTCCGACCCGAATTTGACGGCCCGACCGGAGCGATCGCAACAGTCGACAACCAGACCGGGGCAATCTTGGTTCTCGCGTCAGGTCTGGACTACGGAACAGACATCGAGGCTGGCCAACGACCGTACGACCTCGCAAGCCAGGGTGCACGCCAGCCGGGATCAGCGTTCAAGCCGTTCACGCTTGCCGCTGCACTGGAATCAGGTGACTTGGAGGGCAATCCGGTAACGCTCGGATCGTACTGGGACGACTCAAGCCCAGCAGTCATCGAATGCGACAGTCCTTGCTCTGTGGACGGCAACTTCTGGACCGTCCACAACGCGGGGGGATCGTCGTCTCAAGCCCTCCGAACGCTCGAATCAGCGACCTACAACTCAGTCAACACCGTGTTCGCCAGATTGGTCGATGCAATCGGCCCAGAGGCTGTTGTCGAGATGGCTCACCGCCTCGGGATCGACTCGCCGCTCCAGCCATATCCGTCGATCACCCTTGGTGCGTTGGGTGTATCCCCACTTGAGATGTCCGCCGCCTATTCAACGCTCGCGAATTTCGGCTCTCGCGTCGAACCGTATCTCATCGAGAAGATCACAGCTTCAGACGGCACAGTCCTCTACCAGCACCGGATCGAGCCACGGCAGGTCCTCTCAGACCAGATTGCTGCTGCCGTCGTTGGCTCAATGGAGAAGGTCATCTCAAGTGGGACGGCCAGGCGTGCCGATATCGAGGATCGACCGCAAGCTGGAAAGACAGGAACGGCAACCAACTACCGAGATGTGTGGTTCGTCGGTTTCGTCCCGCAACTGACAACGAGCGTGTGGGTCGGGTATCCCGATGCGCAACTCCCACTGGAAGGCTTCACGGTGTGGAACGATGCCGAAGGACAGGAACAGTTCTACCGGCGTGCATTCGGCGGGTCGCTGCCCGCGCCGATCTGGAAGCAGTTCATGACGTACGCGACCCAAGACCTCGCGCCGATCGACTTCCCCGAGGACCCACAAGGAACGGACGTCTACCGTCAGACTCCGTTCACATCGGTACCACTCTTCACCGAATCTGTCACTGAAACTGTCGACGCACTCTTCGCTGTCGGACTCGAAGCCGAAGTTGTCGAAGTCGACTCGATTGTTGCGGCCGGCGCTGTCATTGGAACGGTGCCGCTTGCAGGCACACCGCTGCGTCAGGGCTCGAACGTTACGGTTGAAGTGTCAACGGGCATTGCCCCGGCGATCTCAATGATCGATCTGCGCGGCCTTCCCCAGAGCCAGGTCAGCAATCGCATCGCCCAGTTCGCAGCTGAGCACGGCATATCCGTCACATGGTCCCTCGCCCAAATCGTGACGTCCAACCCAACACTCGATGGCGTTGTGGTCACCTCGACACCCGCCCCGGGCGAACCAGTCGTGGGCGGACAGAGCATCGTAGTGAAGATCGGCAAGTCGCCGTAGCGAAACGCTGCAGACGGCCACCGAAAACCGGGCGCCAGATGAATCCTGTTCCGCCAGCGCTCGGTTCCCAAACGCCGATGACTCACCCTCGTGGCCGTCTGGGCGTCATTGAATGCTTGGTCTAGCATTCGAAGAGCCGGGAGGAGCAACCGTGGACGAGGGCAGCGCATCTGTTACCAAGTCCGACGGTCTTGGCCCCGTGGCCGCCCGAGTGGTCGATGGATCGCCGACATTGCTCCTCGTCGTCGTCACGGGCCTCTGGGTGCTGCCAAGCATGGGGGCCTTCGTCGCTTCGCTCCGACCCTGGGGTCACAGCCAGACTTCGGGCTGGTGGACCGACTTGCTCAACCCCGCGACGTGGACATTGGACGCCTACCGAGCCGCGTTGCACGCCTCTGCGAACAACTCATTCGTCGAGGCCATGTTCAACTCGTTCGCAATCGCGATTCCTGCCACCGTCATTCCCCTATTCCTCGCGTCGTGGGCCGCGTATGCGCTTGTCTGGATTCCGTTCAGAGGCCGGGGCGTTGTCTTCGCAGGAATCGTCGCTCTGATCGCCGTCCCGATCTTCAGCGTGCTGATCCCGCTCCTCCAGGCCTACTCATCGGGGGTGCATCTCACTGTCCCCGTCGTGCAGAAGACCGTGACGCTGTTCCCCGATCTCAATCTCGCTGGGACCCTTCCCGCTGTTTGGCTCACCCACATCGGATCGACACTGCCGTTCTCAATCTTTCTGCTTGTGTTTGCCATGGCCCGGTTGCCACGCTCACTCGTGGACAACGCCCGCGTCGACGGCGCATCGGACGTGCAGGTGTACTGGCGAGTAGTCGTGCCACTCCTGACCCCGGCTCTCGCCGCTCTGGCTGCCCTGCTGTTCGTGTGGAGCTGGACCGACTTCGTGATCGCCCTCACCATGATCGGTGGCACGAATCCCTCCGCACTCCCAGCCACCGTCAAACTCGGTTCCATCGGAGCATTCGTCGATGGCCCAGCCGTACTCGCCGGGCTGTTCATCCACTCGATCGTTTCTATCGTGGTGCTTCTCGGACTCTTCCGCCGCTACTTCGTACGGGGGCTGCTGACAGGCGTCGAATAGGTTATGTCGCGACCGACAATAGCCTCGCGAGCGAATACTGCGCCCCATGGGGCACCGTCGCCGCAGCGAAACGCCGCGGACGGCCACCGACAACTAGCAGGCGCCTATCGCTCTAGCGGTCGTCACCTCGGATTTGCCATGCGCCGATGCCAAACAGGACGCCCGCTGCGACGAAGACCAGCTCATAGAAGAGCGTCGCCCCGTCGTATCGGTTGGATGTGATCAACGTGTCATCGATCAAGGCGTAGACCGCGATAATCGCCATCGCCCACGATCCGACCTTCACGATCGTCCCGTACAACGAGTGCCATGGCGCGGTCGATCCGTTGTAGTAGAAGTACATCGTCGCGAGCACACCGATAGGAATGAGCACGCTGATGTTGGATAGCCCATAATCATCAAGGAGCAGTGTCCCAATCAACCAGCAGATCACGAGGATCAACAGTGCACCTATGGCGATGAGACGCTCCCCGCTCGAGAGCTGGTTCACCATCTTCTGTGCCGACTCCTGAAGCTCATTGGTGGCAGAAGGCTCGGGTGTCGGGTCGGCGGCGTTGGATTGTTCGCTGTCGGTCATGCTTTCCTCCTTATTCTTCCAGATCACACCATAGAGAAACAGATCGATCGCCGCTGGCACGCCACGAATACCGAAATCCCCGTAGCGGCACCACATCTGAGCGGTGGTGTGCGCGGCTGACCGCTAGCGTTCCCAGCCATGTCGGTCACCCAAGCTCCCCCTCTTCGACGTCTCTGGTCATATGCGACCGGATACCGCAGACACATCATCCTCGCAACGATGTGGTCCTTCCTCAACAAGGCGGTGGACCTCGCTCCTCCGTTCCTGATCGGCCTCGCCGTGGACGTGGTCGCGAATCAGGGCGACTCATTCCTTGGAAAGCTCGGCATAGAGGACCCGAAGAACCAGATTGTCGCGATCGCTGTCGTGACCTTTGTGGTATGGGGCCTCGAGTCCCTCTTCGAATACCTATTGGGAATCGAGTGGAGGAATCTCGCCCAGTCGATCCAACACGACCTGAGGGTTGACACCTACGAACACCTCCAGGGGCTCGACGTGGAATTCTTCGAGGACCGCACCTCTGGCGACCTCATGGCTGTACTCAACGACGACGTCAACCAACTCGAGCGGTTCCTGGACATCGGTGCCAACGAAGTGATCCAGTTGATGACCACGGTCGTGCTGATCGGCGCTGCGTTCTTCATCATTGCTCCGTCGGTCGCATGGCTGGCTTTTCTCCCCATCCCTGTGATCCTCTGGGGATCGCTGCGGTTCCAGAAGCGGATCGAACCCCGATACGAATCGGTACGCGCCGAAGCTGCAGCGATCAATTCGCAGCTTGCGAACAGCATCGGGGGCATCAGAACGATCAAGGCCTTCACCGCTGAATCCAGGGAAGTCGATCGAATCGAGACGGCTTCGAATCGGTACAGGGAGGCCAACCGCGACGCGATCAAGCTGTCGGCGGTGTTCACACCACTGATCCGAATCGCGATCCTTGTCGGGTTCACCGCGACACTCGTCTGGGGTGGGTTCCTCGCACTCGACGGTCAACTCAACATCGGCCTCTACTCCGTGATGGTCTTCCTGACCCAGCGGCTGCTCTGGCCTCTCACTCGACTCGGCCAGACCGTCGACCTCTATCAGCGGGCGATGGCCTCCACAAAGCGCATCTTCGGGGTACTCGACGCCGACCCGACGATTCTCGACGGTGAGCTAGCGATTGCAGAATCCGCGGTCGGAACCGGCGTCACCTTCGAAGATGTCACATTCTCGTACGATGAGGGCTTCCCCGTACTCAACGATGTGTCGATCGAAATCGAAGCTGCCCGCACGACGGCGTTCGTGGGATCAACCGGTTCTGGCAAAACGACGGTTGTCAAACTGCTGTTGCGGTTCTACGACCCGGACTCGGGATCGATCAAAGTAGACGGCACAGACATCCGATCCGTCGAGCAGGCCGAACTCAGGCATTTGATGGCGTTGGTGAGCCAGGACGTGTTCCTGTTCCACGGGACGGTGGCCGAGAACATCGCATACGGAGTACCTGACGCACCCGTCGACGACGTCACCCAAGCTGCCCGCATGGCGGAAGCGCACGAATTCATCTTGGCGCTGCCCAACGGTTACGAGACGATCATCGGTGAGCGCGGCCAGAAGCTCTCCGGGGGGCAGCGGCAGCGACTGTCGATCGCACGAGCCCTGCTCACGCGATCACCGATCCTGATCCTCGATGAGGCGACGTCTGCGGTCGACAACGAGACCGAAGCGGCCATCCAACGCTCACTCGAACGAATCGGACACGATCGAACGATGATCGTTATCGCCCACCGCCTCTCGACGATTCGCCATGCAGATGTCATATACGTCATCGATGGCGGCAGGGTCACCCAGACGGGCACCCACGATGAGCTGATCACAGTGTCAGGCATCTACCAGAGTCTCTGGAACGTCCAAACGGGCGAGGCAGCGTTCGACAACTAGCGAACGTTTCGCGTTCTTAGTCGGGTTACTTGTATCCACTTCGTGTTACTTGATATACAAGTGTCATGACACCAAGCGCTCCTCCGCTGACGCCCGGGACAGGTCCTCATCAGGTCCGTCCTCCCTGCTCACAGGACCAACACTCGCACCCGGGCGTCACGGAGCCTCCGAGAGCGCGAGCAACGGTGACGCAACGCACGATCGTCTCTCCGATGATCGAGTCCGTTTCACCAGGGGGCATGGCGGCCACAGACGAATACGTTCGCCGATATTGGATCCCGATCATCGGTCCGGGAGCGGTCGCAGACCTGCTTCGACTCACCGCCGCCGCACATAGCGGCCGCTCCCTACCTGAACCGGTGCATCTCCCCGCCCTCATGCGGGCACGGCTCGTTCGCAGAAAGGACGCAACCCTGTACGTACCAGATACGGTGCGGCCTCTCGACCGAGCACTCGTACGACGACTGCCGCCCTCAATTCGAAGAACGCACCCAACGCGCCGCTTCGCGTAGAGCGCCGCAGGTGACGCCTACCCTGTGCGCCAATGACCGCCACGCCACATCGCATTCGACCCGAAGATGCTCACGAGGCCGCGTTCTCTGCCGTCCTCGACATCAGGCCCCATGCCCTGTCAACCCCGACCCTGCCCGGTGCAGAGCCTGTTTCCGCCGAGCTCCTCACATCGGATCCGGATGAATTCATCACCGACCTATCGGTCTCGGTTCTCATCGTGTGCGACGCCGGAGTGCGATCGGATGTGGTCGCCACGCAGCTCAACCTCGCTGGCTACGAAAACGTTGCGTCGCTCGAAGGGGGCATCGCCGCATGGGTGGATGCAGGGCTTGCGACCATTTCTCCGACCGGGTTGTCAGCCGATGAATACACCCGATACGACCGCCAACTGAAGCTCCCCGATTTCGGCATCCCTGCGCAGCAAGCAATCGGGAGTGCGCGCATTGCCATCGTCGGAGCTGGTGGTCTTGGCGCTCCCGTGCTTTCGTATCTTGCAGGCGCTGGTGTCGGCACCATCACCATCATCGATTCGGACAACGTTGAGGTCTCGAACCTCCACCGCCAACCCATCTACTCAATGGACGACGTCGGAAGGCCGAAGGCAGCTGCAGCCGCGGCGTATGCAACAGCTCTCAACCCCACGATCGATATCGTCGCGATGTCCAAACGTATCGATGAAGTCAACGTCACCGACATCCTCGCGGGTCACGATGCGGTCGTGACCTGCACCGACAGCTTCGATACCACTCATGCGATCAACAGAGCTGCCGTCGAACTCGGAATCCCAATGGTGTTCGGTTCCGTGTACCGGACCGAGGGCCAGTTCGCTGTGTTCGATGCGACCGAGGGGCCGTGCTACGCGTGCGTGTTTCCACCGGGCACCGGAACCCAGGGGCTTGACTGCTCCATCGTGGGCGTACTCGGACCTGTCACAGGCGTGGTGGGATCGTTCCAGGCAATCGAGGCGCTCAAGATCGCAGCGGGCATAGACAGCTCGATTGCTGGCTCACTGAAGATCTACGACTCCGGAACAGAGACGATCGAGTCGTTGACAGTGAAGAAGAACCAGATGTGCACGATCTGTGGCACGAAATCTGTGGAGCGAGACTCCTAGTCCCAGATGTTGATCTTGCCGGATTGACCGATGACGAAGTCTTCTCCGAAGTTAGAGACGACTGGCGCTGACGCCTTCACTGCGGTGGATTCGGACTTGGCGGTGGCCTTCTTCGGAGGCTGAGTCGTCGTGGTCGTTGCAGGAGCCTGCGTCGTGGTCGTTGCAGGAGCCTGCGTCGTGGTGGTTGCTGGGGCCTGCGTGGTGGTCGGGGCCTCAGGTTGGGTAGTCGTTGTCGTCGCTGGGGCCTGTGTCGTGGTCGTAGTGGTGTCACCGCCGTTGAGCCCAGGGGCGGCTCGCATGAAGATGACCGTTACCCAGTGGACACCGTTGTCGTCGGTCTTCACCCCGACGCCGACGTAGTTGTAGTTGCCAAGGATGTTCGCCCTGTGGCCAGAGGAATTCATGAACGCACTGTGAAGACCGTTGAGGTCGACACCCATACCCACGTTCTCGCCCAGGGCATCCCATACTCCTGTCACGCTTCCGAGCGAAGAACTGTGGTAGATCTCGCCCTTGTCCAGCATGCGCGAGCTGTGAACTCTGGCATCATCCGTGAGGTCCCAGTAGGTCTCGAGCGGCGCAAGGCCATTTGCAGCACGGCTGGAGTTGATCTTGCTGACGAGAGTGCCTTCGGGGCCCGCAAACGCGGGAATCGCCATCCCAAAGACCATGACGGCGACCGCCAGAACCATGATGAGGTATCGATGTGATGTTCGCATTTCGGAGCTTCCTCCCACGGAGAGCATTCGTAGTGCTTCTCTCCGTATCGGAAGTCCGACGCGAACGGTTTAGACATATTTGGGAAGACGCGAATTCAAGTCTCGCTATCGAACCTGTTGTGGCCAGATGTTGGCCTAGGAATCAGCTACTGACCTGGCAACCTCGACGAGCGTGCGCACTCCGAACCCGGTGCCACCCTTCGAGATGTAATGCTCGTTCTTGTCGGCCCGAGCTGGGCCGGCAACGTCGAGGTGGACCCACGGCGTATCGCCTACGAACTCAGACAGGATCAACCCAGCGGTGATCGCCCCACCCCACCGACCTGCCGTGTTCTTCATATCGGCAATGTCGGACTCGATGAGCGACTTGTACTCAGCCTCGAGAGGCATACGCCACATCTTCTCGCCCGCTGCGTGTGCGGCGCCACCAACGACTTCGGCTGCCTCGTCGTCTGACGCGAACAGTCCGCCGATGGATGGACCAAGGGCAACCTTGCAGGCGCCTGTGAGCGTCGCGATGTCCACGATGAGATCTGGCTCACTCTCCGCAGCGAACGCAAGCCCGTCGGCGAGAACGAGACGACCCTCGGCATCGGTGTTGAGGACCTCGATCGTCTTTCCGTTGTATGCGCGCATCACGTCACCAGGCTTCTGAGCCGACCCGCCAGTGAGATTCTCCGTGAGCGGGGTGATCGCGATGACATTCACCTTCACCCCGATTTCAGCGATCGCCTTGACGGCGCCGAACACAGCAGCTGCACCCGCCATGTCGGTCTTCATCGTCTCCATACCGGCTGCTGGCTTGATCGAAAGCCCACCGGAGTCAAAGACGATCCCTTTTCCAACAAACGCAACTGTCTTGTCAGCGCCTTCGGGTGAGTAACGCATCACGACCATGCGGGGAGGGCGATCTGCGCCAAGATTGACGGCGACGAGGC
>Ga0255048_10000341_pt1 | contig 36432 bp, 53 predicted proteins | sample JV7_2_2_MG_FD_183619 | JGI IMG/M metagenome (GOLD analysis project Ga0255048, IMG submission 183619) | Seawater microbial communities from Jervis Inlet, British Columbia, Canada - JV7_2_2 | ecosystem: Environmental > Aquatic > Marine > Inlet | place: Canada: British Columbia | collected 2016-10-06
GTACACCGAGAGGTATCTAAGCGTTGCAGAAAATTAGTGTTAATTAAATTCTTCGACGAGAACAAAGAGCTAGGTTTTGACCTAGCGGAAGATATTTTAGAACGGTTTAACTCTGTTCATAAATAAATACTAAATACCCCCCCCGTTAACTAGGGGAATCGCGTGACAGGGTTCGCGCATAATATGTATTGTATATCTAATATATATTGCTTACATTTGATGTATGAAAAAACAAATAGACATTGACGATTCGATAATCAAGGATTTAAAGATCGCTGCCGCTTGGAGAAACTTGGATTTAAAAAACTTCATTCAAGAAGTGTTACAAGACGAAGCGGAGAAAAGCGCAATTTTTAATCAAAACATAAACGAGAGAACCGCGTGTGAATACTTAGATCCGGTATTAAAAGAGTTTGAAAATATTAAGTTAAACAAATCAAAGTTGCAGTTAAAAGTATTTACAGAAGGCACTTTTGTTTATGAAATAAGTCATGACGGGTGTACTCACGAAGTAAGCGTTATTAACAGCAATATGGACTTTTTTCATGAAATGACTATATCTGAAATACTATATAAAACACCTTTTTATTTTTCACATAGAATATTTTACAATGATGATGAAAAAGAAAGCGAAGAAGTGTTTTGTTTTAGAATATTAGACACCAAGGATTGGAAACATAGGTTTAACTCTGTTCATAAATAACGCTGAAACTTTGAATAAAACAGAAAATAAATTAAAAATATGGAATTTAAAGGAACAAAGGGAGAATGGAAGCAGTCTCACCGCCCTATTGATGAGGACGATAATTATAGAACAGAGGTCTACTCCGGAGAAACCGAGATATGTGGGATGTATTGGGCAGGGGAAAAAGAAGGTAACACAACATATTCAAGAAGAAAAGAAAACGCAAAACTTATAGCTGCCGCTCCTGATTTATTAGAAGCACTCCAATACTGTTTAAATTGTTTAGGTGACGAGTTTGCTTTGCCTATCGATTGTATAAATAATGCTGAGATAGCTATTGATAAAGCACTAAAGTAGTGCTTTATCTAAACGGTTAGTGTATGTTTTCGGACGAAATAACCTACTAATTAAATAAACACCTTAAAACTTAAATGTTATGGATACTAATAAAGAAAAAGAACCCAAGTCTGAAATATACACCTTGTTATGTGGTGTAAATTCTCACTTAACAGAAGGATTGTTGATGTGGATAAGCGAATTTTGTGGTAGTAAAGGATTTATTCATACAGATAATGGTAAGGAACTTAAATGGTACTTAAACGAAGAAGCTAAAGAACTATATTATGGCACAGAAGACAAAAAGCTACCACTATACACCACCAAAGAAATGATGTGTAAATACTACGATTATACCACATAACGTTTAGTATATGGTGTGTAGCCGAACACCTGAATTATCGGTTTAAAAACAAACATTAATAGGCGTTTTAATGCTCGTTTTAAAATTTAAAAATAAATCATGAAAAATTTTGCAATGTGTTTCGGTTGTGCCGAGTTCAAAAATCTAAAGACATACGGCGCAACTCAATTTTGCAATGATTGCGCCCCCGAAACTAAAGAAGATGCCCCAATCATAAAGAAGAGTTACAAAATGCGTACAGAGTCAAAAAAAAGGGCAAAGGAGAAGAAGATATATTTATCAAGGCGCAAAGGCTTGTTGATTTTAAACCCCAAATGTGAACCAAATGAGGAAGGGTGTGAATTAGAATCAAACCAGATACACCACAAGAAAGGCCGAGAGGGGCCACTGCTGAATGATCAAAGGTTTTTCCTATATACTTGTGGCAATTGTCATAGGGTGATAGAAGACAACCCAGAATGGGCCAGAAACATGGGATATTCACTAAGCAGGACAAAAACCAAATGAGGCACGGGAGTTTATTTTCAGGAATCGGAGGGTTTGACCTTGCGGCAGATTGGATGGGTTGGACTAATGAGTTTCATTGTGAATGGAATCCGTTTGGTAGAAAATTATTAAATCATTATTGGCCTGAAGCAAAGAGTTATGAAGACATCACCAAAACAGACTTCTCTATTTGGAGAGGAAAAATCGACATCCTCACAGGAGGGTTTCCATGCCAGCCATACAGCGCGGCTGGAAAAAGAAAGGGCAAGGAAGATGATCGACATCTCTGGCCAGAAATGCTTAGAGCAATTCGGGAAATTCAACCGACCTGGGTTGTGGGCGAAAACGTTCTCGGAATTACTAATTGGAACGGGGGCGTGGTATTCGAAGAGGTGTGCGCTGAGTTGGAAAATGAAGGGTACGAAGTACAACCGTTTGTACTTCCAGCTGCAGGTGTCGGCGCTCCCCACAAAAGGGATCGAGTATGGTTTATTGCCCACGCCAGAAACGAGTCAAGGTGGAGCACAGAAGGACGTAAAGGTAAGCGAGAACGGAAGCTTTTACAGAGAGAACAAGAAAGGTGTGAGATTCGGGGTAAGGGTTCAGGACATAGTGGCAAGCGGTATGCTACCGACACCGACAACAAGAGATTACAAGGGAGGCAGAACAAAGGAAGCGTTAAAGAGTTCGGGAAGGACGGAAAAAAACAGCTTGCCAGACTCATTCAGTCAGACTGGGAAGAGTTCCCAACTCAACCCCCGATTTGTATTAGATATGATGGGTTTCCCTCCAGACTGGACGGAATTACCTTTCCTAAATGGAGAAATGAATCAATAAAAGCCGCTGGTAATGCAATAGTGCCTAAGGTAGTCTATCAAATATTCAAATCAATAATAGAATATGTGTCCATCTAAATCAATAATTACCATACTCTCCAGCGAAAAAATATCTAAAAATAAATTAGATAGTTCTTGCGTAGTTCTTAAATAGTTCTTACTTTTAATTAAACAAACACACATACAATATGACACCTTTTGAAGAGACAGTAAACCACCTATTAAAAAAGCTATCCAGCGCAACGGGTGTGACTTTTGAAAACAAGCAACTTGCAATTGATGTTATATCAGAGTCAATTGAAAAGATTGAAAAATCGAAATCTGATTATTTCCTTTATGATTTCAGGGTTGCAAAATTAGGGGCAGAAGGAACCGATTGCTTTTTTTATGCTGAATTTCATACACTAAAAGAAAAGGGATTGGTAAGTAAGAGCGAGTGGGTTTATCACTCTAAGAGGTTTGGAAACGTTGAAGATTGTACGCGAGCAATGGAGTCATTTGTTTCAATATATAAAGATGAAGAATAATTATGGATCCAGGAGATAATTGCCCCGTAGATTTTCCTTATGATTTTGACGGTGAAGATATGGCCGATGAGGATTTTTCCGACTGTTGCGAATACTAAATTATTTAATGTTTATTCTATGAAAAGCACGATTAAGAAACTGGTTCATGTTGTTAGCGTTTTAATGGAGGAAAGATCCAGTTCTAATAATTTGCTTGATGAAATAGTTAAGCAAGAAAAAGAACTTTCTTATAGGGAAAATCGCATCTTGTTTTTGTCGGAAAAGGTAAGCAAGCTAAACGTAAAGATTGATTATTTAGAACAAATGAAGGACCAAAAATCCAGACAAATTAGATCAAAACAATATGTAATAGTGGATTTTAGTAAACGAATAGTACAAGAAAAATGCTACCAAAATAAAAGAGAGGCTGAGTTTTTAGCGAAAAAGCACAACCGTAATCGTGAATTTAGTTTTGAAGCAATAAAAATAAACCTAAACCTTTCAAAGTCATGAGATTAAGCAAAACAAGCGTATTAGACGGGGCGTTTTCTGTAGTGTTTTTAATTGGCATTGCGTTAGTATTGTTGTCGCCTATAGTTTACTTGCTTGATGATCCATTAGTGTCTAGAGGGATGTTCTATGTGGGTGGTTCCATTGCGTTGGTAGGCTTTATATATAGCATGATGAAAGCTTTTATTGAATCAAATATTTAATATTTCACTTGTAATTAAAAAGTTTTAGATTAAGAATTTCCATAGGGATGCTTCATTTTACACTTATTGGTATTAGGTAGGGGGGCTTGTTGCTCCCCGATGAAGCTTTTTTTTAATTTTAAACCATCAATAGACATGATTACATACAAAAAAGAATGGAAAGGGCACGAGATTTTTTATAACGGAGAGTTAATAATGTACGTAGTAGGTAGCAAGAGAAACGCTATTAAGGAGGCTACAAAATGGCTAAGAGATAACGTCAAATAGATTAGAGTAACTGAATTGTGTATGGCATCGTTTTAATGTGCTATACACGTTGTTACCCTTAGTTTTAAAAAAGATTTAATATGACAGAACCAAATATAGAATTACTGAACCAAGATTGCTTGCTTTATATGAAGCAATGCGAGGATAAACAATTTGACTGGGCTATCGTAGACCCTCCTTATGGTATAGGCTTTGACGGACACCATACAATAACAAAAGAAGGACACAAAGGCTTTAGTGCTAAAAAAGAATTACACGCAAAAAAAGACTGGGATAGTCAAAGACCGTCTGCTGAATATTTTACTGAACTTCAAAGAATATCTAAAAATCAAATTGTGTGGGGTGGCAATTATTTTGCTGATTTATTACCACCAAAGAAAGGGTGGATTTTTTGGGATAAGAAAATAACCAATGCAAATAATATGAACTTTAGTGATGGTGAACTTGCGTGGACAAGTAGTGATGGAATTTTAAGAAGGTTTACTTATGATTGGATAGGCTTTGGATATTTAAACAACCCACAAAAAGAGAAAAAAATACACCCGACACAAAAACCTGTACAGCTCTATGAATGGATATTAGATACTTATGTAAAAGAAGGAAGCAAAATAATTGACACGCATTTGGGAAGTGGAAGCATTGCGGAGGCTTGTTGGAATAGAAAATTTGATTTAGTAGGACTTGAAATTGATAAGGATTACTACACCAAAGCAAGCAAAAGACTTGAAGCCCATAAAAAACAACTAACCCTTTTTTAATATTAAGGGTAACAGGCGTATAAAATCAAGCGTTAGCGACTCGGAGAGTTGATTTTAATCGCGGTTAAGGGGTAGGGAATTAAAATTGAAGAGACATGAAACAGACAGCAGAAGAGAAGTTAAGAGACGATTTGTTTAGTGTAGCGGCAGAATGGGAGTCGGCCTGCATTGAAGGATATGAGGCCAGAGAGCAAGGGGACGAGATTATAAGAAAGTACAGGCGCGCAAAGGGAGAAGATCTAATGGTTAAGACAAACGAAAAAGGAGGAGTTTCCACGTTAATGGGGCCTTGTTACAGCGTTGATGACACAGAGGAGAGAGGGACAGACTCTGGTTTTAAAACAAAGGAGCAGATAATTGAATCAATGTCTGAAGAAATGCCTTTTAAGCTCCATGCGGGACTAGTTCCTTACATATTCGAGGCTATGAGTATTTACGCCTCCCAAGGAGAGAAAGAACAGCCTGAGTCTATAGCTGAGGTAATTGAATATATTGATGTAATAACTAAGACTCTAGCAAAGTTCGGAACAGAAAAAGTAAACCCACATCAGATAGAGGCTTGTTTGTATTCTTTAGGAGATATTAGGAGTAAGGTGAAAACGCTTAATCCAGTTGAAGGAAATGAGGAGGAGGAGTTTGAAAGTATTTGTTTTCCTGATGTAGACCTAATAGTAGTTAGTGACGAAAGCGGAAACTGTTATACAGATTGGGATTCCAATGGTGTTAAAATAGACATAACAAGTGACGGTAAGCAGATGAATGTTACAACAAAACTAAACGGGCTACAAATGCGGATTGGGTAGAGATAAGTGAACGTGTTTATACTAGCCTTAAATATTGAGAACTTATAAACTAATTGAGGGATGAAAGAGATATTTATTAATTCACTGAAAGTTCTCTGGGAGTTTTTCGATAGAGAAGAACCTCTAATTACAGAAGCGGGCCATAGGATGTTAAGATATCAAACCGACCTCAGGGAGAAATCGAAAAGCAGAATCTATTTTCTGGATAAATACAGCCGAAACATGAGTGGTAATTTATGTCAAACGTTTGAGGAGTTACTAGACACCAATCCAGATAACGATACTATCATATCGGTAACTTATTCAGCCATGATAATGTATGCCAATCAAGAAATGAAAATAAACCAATCTAAGAAATGACTGAACAAGAACTAGAAGAGAAGCACGGACACTTGAAGGATAAATTCTTTGGGTTATACACGGGTCAGCCAGTAGCTTATTATTCTGACTGGCTAAAGGAATTTGTACACTATGACCCTATAGAAGTAATCCCATTATTGGGTGATGATGAAGAATCCTACCTCCAACTAAAGCCCCTATCAAGTATTAGCGAGGAGGATAGCGATTTAACAGGATTGGATGAGTTTGTATTATCCACAAACCCTGATCTATTGGCAATAGAGGCAGACTACCTAAGAAGCAAAGGGTACGCTTTACCTTTCATGGGAATACCAGTAGAGCACCAGATAGCAATGGGGTGGTGTAAGGTTGGGAAAATGTATACATAATGATACAACACCAAATCAAAAAACTTTAGGCGTTAGCCATTGTTTTTGCTGACTGTTGTCGAGCGTTTTAATGCTCGTTTTAAAATTTAAAAATAAATCATGAATAAGGATAATTTTTGTAGAATAATAGAAACAGAAGACGGATCGCAAGTACTACTGGTTAAAGACTACGACCAAGAGGAAGAGGGTTTTGTTTTAAGGTGCTCGACCAGAGTGAATGGGAATGAAATAGCGGCTTCTTACGGAGACAAGGAAGAGTCTAAAGTTGACGCTATTTTTGAAAAATACACACAAGACCAAGCCGATGCATTAAGAGAGTCGGCGATTGATTTACTTAAACGATAATCATGAAGGGACTTATAATAAAAAAAGAGTGGCTGGACAAGATATTCGACGAAGGCAAGGTGTGGGAGATGAGGACCCGAAACACATCAATTCGTGGACAGGTTGGTCTAATCGAATCAGGGAGTGGCCTTGTGATGGGAACCGCTAATATTATTCATTCTTCCTTTGTGCCTGATTACATGAGGGGGAAATTTATATACAAGCACAAGGTCGAAGATTTAAGCTTATTAGACAAGTGGAGCCATGCGTGGGTGTTAACATGTTCGAAAAGGCTTGCAGAACCTGTGCCATACAACCACCCCAAAGGGGCTGTAATATGGGTCAACTTGCCAGATGATTTAAACTTTTACTTTAATAATTGATTATGAATAAATATAGAATAGTTGAACTCCCCATCTCAAACCATTTATACTTTTTTTGTATATTGTATTAAAGCACACTAAAAGAAACAACAATAAAGAACTGCACTGGGTATGGTAGAAGAATGTAAAAGCAATGCGGGCAGGCCAAAAGTACCACTAGATTTAAAAGAGGGTTGGGGGGAATCAGTACTAAGCCTTTACAAGAAAGGAGCATCTGACGTTGAAATAAAAGCGTTTATTTATCAAGAAAGGGGCAGTTTTTCAAATGATCTATGGGATAGATGGATTAAAGATGAAGCAGAATTTTCGGAAACCATAAAAATGGGAAGAATCATTTCTCATGCATGGTGGGAAAAAAAAGGCCGTAAAGAATTAGATAATAAAGAGTTTAGCTATACTGGGTGGTACATGAATATGAAGAACAGATTTGGGTGGAAGGACAAGACCGAAACAGAGCACAGTGGAGAGATAAGACAGGTTTCGACATTCTTACTTCCTGATAACACAAGGGACTAATAATAAATCTGATTTGAAAGAAGTTAGGCCACAAGATGGATACCAAATGATCGCCCTAAGTTCGCCCGCTGACATCTTGATTGGTGGAGGCGCTGCGGGCGTTGGGAAAACGTTTTCTTTATTGCTTGAGCCACTTAGGCATATTCATAGAAAAGGGTTTGGGGGGGTTATATTTCGTAGGACGTCACCACAGATAAGGGCAGAGGGAGGTCTTTGGGACGCGTCAAATAAACTTTACGGCCTAATCAACAATTCAATACCTAGAGAGACATTCCTAGAATGGAAATTTGGAAACACCTCAAAGCTTAAGTTCTCACACCTACAATACGAAAAAGACAAATTTGATTGGCAGGGTTCCGAAATAGCTTTTATGGGGTTTGATGAGTTGACCCACTTTACAAAATCAACATTCTTTTATATGCTATCCCGGAACCGTTCAACTTGTGGAATTCAACCATACGTAAGGGCTACGTGTAACCCAGACCCTGATAGCTGGGTTGCTGACCTTATAAGCTGGTGGATTGGAGAAGACGGTTATCCAATACCAGAAAGGCAAGGCGTTTTGCGCTACTTTATGCAGGGTAACGACAATTATATTTGGGGGGACACCAAAGAGGAGGTGATTGAAAAAGGATGGCATCTAATCGAAGACCTCGTTAATAAGTCGGGCATATCGGCGGATAAATTTGTTAAGTCTCTAACCTTCGTAGGTGGTTCAATATTTGACAATAGGGCACTTTTAGACGTAGACCCTGGATATTTAGCAAATCTTAACGCGCAAGACGAAGAGACAAAAAGCCAGCTTTTAGCTGGTAATTGGAAGGTTAAAATATCAGATAAAGATATTTATGATTACAACGATTTTAAAAACATATTTACAAATGAAGCATTACTTGATGAATCCGCACGAAAGTACATTACTGCTGACATAGCATTAAAGGGATCTGATAAAATGGTTGTGCTAGTTTGGCAGGGGTTCACTGTTATAGATATTCACATATCAAGCAAGAACAACGGAAAGGAGGCGGTTGATTTCATAAACAGCATGAAGCATAAACACAAAGTAGGAAACGCTAATATAATTTTCGATAATGACGGCGTGGGGGGTGGCATCTCTGGACAAATAGAAGGGGCGAAAGAGTTCCACAACGGGGCGAGGCCGTTAAAGTCATCAAGGGGAAAATCAATAGACAACTACGCAAACCTAAAAACCCAATGTTTTTATTTGTCGGGTGACAATATATCAGAATGTTACATCTTAAAAAGCGTGGCGGATCAAATGTATAGTAGCAAAGAAACCGTAAGGCAAAGATTTATGAATGAACGAAAAGCAATAAAAAGGAGCCATGAAGACGATGATGGAAAGTTAAGAATAATACCCAAAAAGGAAATGAAAGTATATTTAAACGGGGAGTCTCCGGATTTAATGGATGCTTTTATGATGCGTCAATACTTCACACTTGCAAAAAAATTCTTTGTTGTATGACATTTTACGTCTTAAACTTACTTAGTTTAGTAATTATTTATTCTAATGGGCAAATTCGGAACATTCATTAAATCAGTTTTCAATACCTCAGAACAGGCCGAAGATTCGCACTTAGTATCAAAAGGCCCAAAATTCAAATGGTTAGGACTTAACGGGTACGGGTTTGAATCATATAACGACGAGGCGTTAATTAGGGATGGTTACGCGTCAAACTCTGATATTTATTCAATAATCACCTCTATTTCAAAGAAAGCCGCAGACCTTAACTTTATAGTTAACGACACAAAAACGGGTGAGCCTATCGAAAGTGGCATATCATTCGAGTTAGTAAACGGGGATGATGAAAAGGCGTTTTCTACTAAAATCGAGGAGGCCATGATTAATTACGGAGTAACCGGGGATGCTTTTTTCGAGTTGATCCCGTCCGTTGTGTTTAGTGGAGGATTTGCGAGAATGGACACGCTAAGGTCTTCAAGCGTAAATATCATTTGTAACGTTGAGAACGTAATAACTAGTTACACTTATTCTGACGGCAACACAATAAGAACTATTGCGCCGGAGAACATTATACACGTAAAAGCATACAATCCATTAGAAGACGATAACGGAGGACACCGGGGGATGTCTCCGCTACAAGCAGGCAAGCGCGTAGTTGATGCGTCAAACTCTGCAGAGGTAGCCAGTGCAAACCTTTTCGAGAACCAGGGAGTTTCTGGATTAATATCCGATAATTCTGACAGCATAAGTGACGGGGATGAGGCGCAACAACTTCAAAACGCACTTGATAAGAAATTAGGAGGGGCAGACAAGGCCGGAAAATACACAGTAACAAGCGCAAATGTAAAGGTTCACCAATTGGGCCTATCTTCAAAGGACTTAGAATTAAGTAAAAGCGGACCGATTACATTACGTAAAATGGCGGCCCTATTTGGGGTTTCTTCTAGACAATACAACGACCCACAAGGCACAACTTACAACAACGCTGAAACCGATGCTAAAAACTTTTATGTGAATGGTGTTATGCCTGTTTTGAACAAGATAACTAAAACGATATCACTAAGGTTTAACCAGATTGACGGCTCCACTGTTGTCGCTGATTATTCATCCGTGGAGGTGTTACAGTCCGACAAGAAAAAAGAGATAGAAAAGAATAAACTTGAGGCAGACGCTATATTAGACGTAATTACAAGAGAGATTGACCCAAAACAAAAATTGTTCATTCTTACAAATATTCACGGAATGATTGAGGAAGACGCTAAATTATTGGTAAATGGATAGTGAAGAAATAAAGAAGCTTAAAAAGCTGAAAGAAAAGCAAGTTAAGAGCGGAGAAATAGTAAAAAAATGAGAGTTAAGCTACCCGAATTTAAGACATTAAAAGATGAATTGTCATACGTAAAAGCCAACGTAAAACAGATTATAAGCCAAAAGAGAGCACTAGACATTCAGTCTGACGAATGCGTTTTAGGTTGTGAGTCTTTAGAGTTTCCAGAAAAAGCGTTTTCAAATAAATCAGTTATAAAGGGGGCAAAGGCGATTGAAAATAAAGAGCTTTCAGAAAATCAAATTGCAATAAAGGCTTTTGCGAATACTATTGGTTGGTGTGATTCTCACATGGATGTGTTAATTAGAGACTGTGCAAAGAAGACTATCAGCGACAAAGGCGCATCTAATCAAATACTTTTCTATCACCTTAAAGATCACAACCACAGTACAGAGGGAATCATTGGCAAAAACGCAAGGGCTACACTTGAAGACGTTAGCCTTGAAAAGTTCAACATAAAGTCGGAAATTAAAAGTACTCAGGTAATCTTTGGGCATTCAATCGTAGATAAGGAATACGATAAAAAGGCTTATTTACTGTATTCAGACAACGAGATAAAACAGCACTCGATAGGGCTACAGTACGTAAAGATTTTTCTTTGTATAAACTCTGACGAGCCAGATGATGCCCAATTAAAGGAAAACTGGGACAAATACAGTAATCAAGTAATAAACAAAGACAAGATTGATTCTAAGGGTTATTTTTGGGCCGTGACTGAAATTAAGTTATTGGAGTTTTCCGCTGTCCTATTTGGATCAAACGAGTTAACACCAACTGAGGAAATAAGCAAAGCCTATAAAGAGCCGTCTATCGACACTCAAAAAGACCCAATTATTCAGCCGTCTAGCGACACCGATAGGGGATTAAAGAAAAGATTGCTTAATTTGTAACAACAAAATAAAATTGAAATGAAAAAAGAGTGGATAAATAGCGAAGGTCTTTTCGTAAGAATCGCCATTGAAAAACAGGCCAAAATGGAAGAGGCCGTACTTAAAGAGTACAAACAAGACGAAATAAATCATTTGGATTCTGAGTTAAAAGCTCTTCGTGAGTCTGCTGATGCTTCAAAGGCAAATTCTGAAGAGATCGTATCTCTCAGTAAAGAATTGTCTGAGTTGAAAAACAACGAACTTAAAGCATTGCTTAAAGCGGTTGAGAAAAACGGCGAGGCAGTAGCTAAAGGTCTTTCAATGACTACTAAGGACGTTGAATCTATGGCTGATCAGTTTGTCGCATCTTTCAAAGAGAAGCAAGCTTCAATTGATAAGATCAAGGGCGAAAGCGGAGCGGTAGAGATCGAATTGAAAACAGACGTTACATCTGGATCTTCTGTAGTTGATAATACTTTTTCAACAGTTGTACCGGGTATCGGAAAAATTCCAGTACGTCCAACTTTGATGGAGGCTAGATTTAAAAAAGGTTCTTTTGGCGTTAATAGTGGCGGTAAACTTACTTATTTAGATCAAAACACCCTAAATAGAGCAGCGAATAATGTCGCTGAATGTGCTTTAATTCCAGAGTCTGAAATTGATTGGAAAGAATACGATTGCAAAGCGGAGAAAATAGGTGACTCAATTCCAATTTGCATGGAAGCACTAGAGGATTTTGCTTTCATCAAAACAGAGGTTGAAAATTTCTTGATTGAAAACATCCTTTTGAGAATGGATCAACAATTACTTTTAGGGACGGGTACTTCTCCAGAGCTTAAAGGTATTGATTCTGTCGCGCAGACATGGGGCGTAGGTGTTGGTTCTCCAATCGAGTCACTCGCTAATAGTGTAGATACTCCGACAACTGCAAACGTAGTATTTACGGCTGTTTCTCAGATTAAAAACTCTGGTGCTAGTAACTCATTCAGACCTAATTACGTGGATTTAAACCCACAGGATTATCAATTAATGCTTCTTGAAAAGGACGCAAACAAAAACTCTTTGAATGATGTTTTAGTCTCTATTGATGCGAACGGTCAAGTTAAAGTTGCAGGTGTTCCCGTATTCGAGAATCCTTTAGTGCCTCAAGACGTTATATATGTTGGTGACTACTCAAGGGGTGCAGTTTACAATCATAGACGTTTGACGATTACAATTGCAACACAGCACGATACTGATTTTCTTCGTGACCGTGTGAGATTGAGAGGAACAGTAAGAAAAGCTTTGTTGATTAGAAACGTCAATGCGAATGCTTTCTTGAAAGTTACTTCAATTGCAGCGGCTAAAATAGCATTAGCTAAACCTTAATTTTCATCACTAAATTTAATATTATGATAAAAGTAAAAATGTTAGAAGGAAACCCTCAAGGGTTAAAGGCTGGAACTGTTGTTAGAGTTGGCGTAGCTCCAGCTAAAGAAATGTCCAAAAAAGAGTGGGCCGAAATAGTAGAAGGTAAGGAACTTACTGAGGATGCTAAGGAATCCAAAAAAGAGGATTCTAAAAAGTAATGGGACTACCTATTACAAATATTTCTGATTTCAGGGTGGGGCGTTATGCCCTACCCCAAAATCAGGATAGTATTAAACAATTAGATGCTTTTATTGGTGAGTATGAAAACGACTTGCTAGATGAGCTTTTAGGTTGTGAGCTTGCTTCATTGTTTATTGCGGACCTTGACGTTGACAACGTACCAGCTTCACCGCGGTTTGTTGCGATCATGGATAAATTCTGTCAAGACATGGGGTTATGTCGGGTACAGTTAAAAAGTTTAGGCATAAAAGAAATGTTAAAAGGGTTTGTTTATTTCTATTATGGCCGATCTCTTACGGACGTTTTAACCACTGTAGGAGCAAAAAGAGCGAGTTCGGGAAACTCAGAAAACACCCAACAGGCGGCAACGCTTTTAAGAAAAAATTACAATCTATCCGTTAATACATACAAAGCTATTCAGGAATATATTTGTATTAACTCGGTGGATTATCCAGAGTTTAACGGAATTAACAAAGTTCATTTAACCCTTATCTAATGGCATTTGATATAACACTTGAGGGTAATTACATTTACGTTACGAATAACGGCACAACGGTACTTGATAGGCCGTCTAGTGAGGTTTTCTTTGCCAAGAAGGACGAGTCGAGCACCGACTTCACTATATATCACGATAATGATTGCGTTACGGGTTTTCAGGAAATAGAGTGGGATGAATTCACTTTAGACGGCGTTGCATTCGTAGATCAACAAGCTTTTGAAGATTGGAAAAACGAGAATACAGGAATTGGATCACAGTCTCCAGATTCTGGTGGGGTAACTCCAACACCGCCCCCACCAGCACAAGGGATAATATCAAGCACAAGAGCTACACTGGATGGTAATGTTCCAGCTGGCGCAAAGGTTGTTTCTCTAGTTTTTAGGGGTAACGACGGCACTTTAAACGGGTCTTTAGTTCCTAATGGATACGCTAAAGAGTGGCTTTATCCTAATGGTGAGGATCTACCACAAATAGATTACACAGTCCCAACCTCAGGAGGTGGTGGCGCGGCCAATAGGGGGATTTATATTGATGTTTCGTTATGAGTGTAGGTATAGTAAGCTTCTTAGATACGTCAGACAGTTCAAAGCTTTTTAAATACACTGTTTCTGTTTATTCAGATTTATCTTCTTTGGTAGATGTGAATGAAGGAGATATTGCATGGGTTCAAAGCTATAGTCTGTTAACGCCAACACGTTTTTCTGGTGCGTGGCAATACTTAGGTGGGGCATGGATTTATGGGTCTAAAGAGTTGCAAGGCCAAGTCTCTACGAACATTGCGGAAATTCAACAAAACGAAGACGCTATTGCTTTACTGCAAAGTAGCAAGACTGATAAAGGAGGTTACCCAGGAACATCTCAAGACCTAAAAGACGAAATAGACACAAACACAAGTGATGTTTCAAGTAAGCTGGACAAGGGGGCTTTTACTGGCGACGCGCAGGATTTAGAAAATTCCATAAATCAAGAATCAGTTGATCGATCAAATGCAGACATTACTTTACAAGCTGGCATAAGTACAAACGCTTCTAATATATCACAAGAGGGTTCAGATAGATCAAATGCAGATAACGCACTACAGTTACAAATATCAAACAACGATTCTGATATATCCACCCTTCAATCTTCTAAACTAGATAATGGAGGGTATGCTGGAAATGGCCAGGATCTAAAGGATGAAATTGACTCAATAGACGGTAGCGAGACCAAGATTCAAAACGGGACAAACACGACTGTAAGTGGCACAGGAACAACGGCAGACCCTTATAAGGTGAACGCTATTGGTGGCGCGTCACAGAGGCAACACAGGCATATTTATTTCGCTACAACTAACACCACAGACACAGTAATAAGCTCAACAAACACGCCTGTAAAAGTATTAGGATTGACGACACAGGGATTTGGCACGAGTGGTTTAATTATGAGTGGGTCTAACCGAATATTAAATGATAGCGGGGTTACATTAAGGGTAAAAGTAGAGGCTGTATTGTCTTTAGACAAAGAGCAGGGCGGGGGAAATGATAATTATACTTTTTTCATTAATCAAACAGGCGCAAACTTGGTGGGATCTAAAAGCACCTCAGAAGGAAGAAACAACGATTTGAACACATCAAACCCAACATGGGTAGGTGACATGGCCGACGGTCAATGGTTCGAGGTTTGGGTTCAAAACATAGACTCTAGTAATAATTTAAAAGTTTCTGATTTATCTTTTATCGTTACAGAATTATGAGGATAATATTAAAAGACATACCAAGGCTGAAGGTTTTTAAAATAGAAGGACAAGATGATCTGTGGGAGCACGAAGAGAACTATGAAAAAAGGAGAGTTTCTATAGAAGAAGACTCTTACTTGTTATCTGGAGAAGATGAAGATATAACATCCACAAAAAACTGGAAAAAGTATTGTGGTGTTATAACCAAAGACTATGTACAAACTCGATCTATGATAATCGGTGGCCTTGATTGGTCTGTGGCTGATTCAGAAGATAAGGACATAGCAATAGAGTATTTTGCATACGACAAGAGCTTGAGTGCGTTGATAAATGACACAAATAAAATCATTCACTTAATGGGAAAAGGCATTACTCAACAAGATGCGGTGGTCTTTTTACAAAATAGTTATGCAAAATACCATACCAAAGAAAAAGAGTCTTATAAGTTGCGAAATGATTCTGAAAAATTAACACAGACAGTTATTACATATCTTGGAATAGGCGATGCATCGTCTTTTGTTAAAACGGTAAAAAACTTAAGGGGGCTTTATTGGCAAGAGGGGATCGTAGGCACAAAGTACGGATTGGTCGGTGAGGGGATAATGGACTACATCTTTAGTGAGCAAGGAACGGATTATGAGCTTTCAGGCTTGGAGGAAGAGGGGTTTGTATTAAATGTGGGTACATGGTCACAATTTAAGGAGGACTTAAAGGATGTATTTGTAAACGGGAATTATTGATGGATTTTTTTGAAGAAAAAATTTCACCCTTAGAAAGGGTTTATGAAGAGGTTTTGGTTAATGAGACAATATTGCTAGATGGTGAATGGAGAAAGATCGCGGACGTAAACTATCAAGCAGGGGTACAGAAGCTTATATTTTTATTTACTGACAATTCAACAGGGTCTTGTCACGTAACGGATAGATTGAAGTTTAAAAGAGATGTAAATAGACCGAGAATAAAAAGCCCTAAAAGAATAAAGTGATTAGAAAGTACAACATAGTAAAGATTTTAAAAAAGGTTATTTCTGAAATGATTATAACCGTTAAAGTTAATTCATTTACTGACAACTTAGACGGCACTTTTAACATAATAAGTTGCAATCCTCAGTACCTTAATTCCTGTTCTTATTTCACTGTAGACGGGAACGATTATTTTGTACAAGAGTTTGACGGTGAAGAGTCTTTAAAGATAAAGGGGTCGCCTGTACTAGATAATGATTTCGTTATACCTCCGCCTCTTTTTATTGCAGATACTCCAATGGGGGCCAACAACAATCTAATAGGGAAGGTTGCCGATATTTCCAGGCTTCCTTTTATATGGCTATTAGAGGACTTTCCTACTAATTACGATCTTTCAAGGTCTGTATCTGTTCAGCCTAGGATTAGATTATTCTTCATGAACACAAATAAAGAAAGTGAATGGCTAGAAGGGACGCACAGGAGCGAATGTATAGATCCAATGACGAACCTATGTAATGAGTTATTGATTAATATCAAAAAGAAAGTTTCAGGAAAACTGGACAAGTTTACTATAAAAAACAGAATTCGATTTGGTCGATATAAAGACAATAAAGGCCACGATCAAAAAATAATTGAAGAAAATCTATCTGGTGTAGAGCTTGATTTAGAAGTACCAATCAAGAAATGGGCCGTAGGTTGTGATAAGTGTTAAGTTAAATAGTTAAATTGTAAAAAAAACCAAATAAAAAAATGCCATTATTATCATTTTCATGTGTGTGTGGTGCTGGGGTCGGAAACCTTGGTACTCCATCTTGCGTAAAAAACGCATCGTTATTAAATAAAGATTACTTTGTCAATGCTTTTGCCTCTGATGGCACAAGAAACAGCATTAAGGCCACGGACTTAATAAACGGTAAATTAACCGAGGGTAAAATATTAGAGTTTCTAAATCACGCAGACCCTTCTAAAAGATGGTATCCAACACCTGACAAATATGAGGAGGTAGCAAACGCAAGAACAGACCGACAAACTCAAGAGAGTTCAACTGGTACTGTTAAAGTTCTTAGAAACGGAGTAAAAACCCGTCAAGGAGAATTATGGGATGTTCCGGAATCATGGGGGGCAAATATAAACAAGGCTTCATGTGTTCAGATGGCTACATTCTCAGAGGGAGAAGATGGGGGGATTTCAGGAGAAGTTTCTGCTGATGGGTCAGAGCTTTATCCTTTATTGATTGAAAAAGGCACATTAAACGCTGAATCATTCGACGCCAACCCAGATAAAGACGCTTACACGGTAGTAACTTACCAATTGAGCAGAAATATCAACGAAGGTGCTTATCTTACTTTGTCAGCTGATGACATTGAGGCTGATTTAGGTTCTGCAAGGGGTTTAATTGAGGTGTCTATAGATCAAGACGTTACGCCTAATACGGCGACGGAGATTTTTGTAACTGCTAAAAATTGCTCTTACGGTACTTTCGGAGACTTTGAAAACTTAGAGGGTGCTGTTATTACGGCTCAATGGTCTGTAAAAGACTCATTAGGTGCGACTATTTCCATTTCATCAGTGGAAGAGACAGCGACAGGTTATAAGATCACTATTGCATCGACCCCTTCTGCTGATGTTGTTGTTAGTTATTTAACTGGAAGAACTTCTGTAACTGAGTTTGGTTATGTTGGAGGGCCTAGCACTATAACTACTGGTGCTTAATGAAGATTAATGATAAACTTGGTATAAACCCAATAGTGTGGGGTGGTGTCAAGTGGTCGGAATTTTCAAAGACATTCAAAGGAAAGGCCGATGATGAAAAGTTAAAAGAGGTGCATAAAGAATGTGTCAAGATATACAAGGCAAACCAAAAGCCTGAGTGATAACAAAAAAGCCGGTCAAATTGATCGGCTTTTTTTTGTAACTTACATTAGTGAAAGCTGATGTAATAGAAATAGCCGAGTACTTACTTAATAATTCAGCAGAGGGTTTAATTAGTGATGCGCTAAAAATCCCCAGTGTCGAAGATCAAATAGTGAGGCTTAATCTTTCTCAACTGGCTAAGTTCCAAGACTCAGAGGGGGTTATGCTTGCTGACATTGGCGGGGAATACTCAGAACAGACACAAAAAAAGAAAGGGGCTGGTCCAAGAGATGTTAACCTTAGGGACACGGGGGAATATTGGAGCACGTTCAGGGAAACCCCAGTAAGCGGGGGATATGAGATAGATTCTAACCCTTTAAAAGGGGATGAGAACCTATTAGATAAATACGGAGAGGACGTTGAGGGACTACAGAAAAAGAATATAGATAAAGCGGATGGCATCATTGAAAACCAAGTCTGGAAAACGGCTGAAGAAAAGGTATAAGTCAATCCACGAATTACCGGTGTATAACTGGTTTGTGTGTAGGTCTGATCAAAAGTTTAGTTTTTTGATGAAAGACAAAGACATCCAGGGAATAGAGAATGAAGACCTTTTCAAAATGGTTCCAGATATAGATTTTGAGGATTATTTTTTAGGGTTAATAACTGAGTTTTTCAAAGAGTTTGGAAAGCCAAAACAATACGAAAGAGAGATTAAAATAAAATCGGAGATAATAGACCTACAGTTAAAATTCGCATCTACAGGGGATAGGATGCTTTTAAATGGAATTAAGATACTAAAATTCAAGTTGCAAAAATTATTAATTGATAGCTTTGATGACGATAACAATGTTGACCAGAAAAAAGAGATCGCGTCAATAGGGAAAGCATCGGGCGTAATTATAGATATAAGGAAAATATCAACTTTCCAGTACTACACTCAAAGACTCTTATTATTAGAAAATGGCTAAAAGAATAACCACACAAGAATTAAGTAAGGGGCTAAGAGATGCAAAGATAGAAGCCGAGGGGCTAATAACCGCGTATAACAAATTCCTTAAAGACGTAGAGCAAACCGCAGAATTAGTAAAGAAAACTAAGGACGGCCTGAACTTTACAGACGCTAAGGATTTGCAAAAGCTAAACGAAACATTACAGCAAAGTAATAAATTATTAGAGCAAAGGCAGGATATTGATAAGGGGTTAGCAGAACAGACGAAAAGAAAGCAGGCCATAGATAAAGAGCAACTAAATATATCTAAGCAAAAGGGGCAAAGAGAAAGGGACGAAATAAAATTATTAGTAGAAAAAGAAAGGTTAGTCCAAACGAACATAAGGACTCAAGCACTAAAAAATAGAGAGCTTGAGAAGTCTCGAAAGGCTCAAGAAAGGGAAAATAGGAGCCTGCTACAAACTACTAACGCGTACAAGAAACTTTCTGCACAAACAAACAAAGCACAAGCGGAGTTTAAACAATTAGCCGCTGAATTTGGTGTTAACTCAAAACAAGCAAGGGAGGCACTAAGAAGGTTTAACAGCTTAGACAGTTCGTTAAGAACAATAAACAATACAGCCAGAGACGGTCGCAGGGATGTTGGGCGGTACGGCATAGCTTTAAAAGGGCTAGGTGGGAACTTTTCATCTTTATCTAAAGGGTTAATAGGGGGACTAGGTGTTGTAGGTGGAGTACAAGCATTTAGCCAAGTACTACGAGAAGGATTTGAGGTTACCAGAAACTTTGGGTTAGAAATAAGTAAAGTTAGAGCCGTTACAGGTGCTACAGACGCAGAGTTTGAGAAGCTTAAAAATAACGCAATTGACTTAGGGTCATCAACAGCATTCACGGCTTCACAAGTAGCGGAATTAGAAAGCGCGTATGCTAAGTTAGGTTTTACAACGGATGAAATATTGTCCGCAACAGAGGCCACATTAAACTTGGCAATCGCAACAGATACAGACCTGCAGAGTGCGGCAGAGGTGGCAGGAACTACATTGCGCGCTTTTGGTCTAGATGCGTCTGATACAGTAAGGGTTACCGATGTGATGGCAAAGTCTTTCACTTCAAGCGCATTGGATATTGAGAAATTCAGGGAGTCTATAAAGTTAGTCGCCCCAATTGCAAAGGCTGCAGGTGTAAGTATAGAGGTTACAACGGCATTGCTTGGTAAGCTTGCTGATGCAGGTATCTCTGGTAGTATTGCAGGTACATCATTAAGAAACTTATTAGGCAAACTAACAGACCCCACAAGTGAATTAACTAAAGAGTTAGGATTTGCTGTGGATAGTTCGGAGAGCTTAGTTAGTGCGTTCAAGCAATTGTCTAAAGGTAATATTGATTTAGCAAAAGCTACAGAGTTAACAGACGAGAGATCAAAAGCCGCTTTTCTAACGTTTGTTGAGGGTATTGATTCGGTCGAGGCTCTAGCGTCTGAATTAGAAAACGCTTCTGGATCTGCCTCTGAAATGGCACGAATAGTAGGTGACAATCTAGATGGTGACATTAAAAAATTAACGTCTGCATTCGAGGGATTATTACTAAAAGGGGGCGTTTTAGATCTGGTATTTAGAGGTCTTGTAAATTCAGCTACTCTTTTTCTTGGTGTTGTTGTTGCTATACCTAGTGCTATAAGTTTGGTAGTTAACGGGTTTAATGAATTTAAGGAAGTTGTTACAGAGTCTAATTTAGCATCTAAAGAGTTCGAGGATTCTTTATCTGGTATTATTGTAGAGTCTGACATCTTGTTAGAAAGGCTAAAAGATGGCAATATAACAACGTTTGAAAGAACCCAAATAATAAGAGAGTTAAATGATAAATACGGGGACTATCTTGATAACTTAATATCTGAATCTGATTCATATACCGACATCGAAAACGCTATAAAAGGAGCGAATAACGAGTTGCTAAGGGGTTTTATAATAAAGCAGAAAGAGGAGGAGCTATCTGTGATACTTAAAAAACAATCCGAAGAGAGAGCTATCATCCTAAAGTCTTTAGTCAAAGAAACCACAGAGCTAGAAAAAAGAAGGGTGGCACTAAAGGAACTGACTAATGATTTACAAAGAAGCGGGCAATTAGAGGAGGTTACAAGAAAATCCAATATTGAAAATCAAATAATAGAAGGTGAAATAGATAGGTTAAACCAAGGCAATAGAGAGGCGGGATTTAAAACAACGGCATTAAGTTTGACCAGACAAAACGAGCTGTTATCTGACAATGCGGAAGAAATAAGAAAAAACACATCCTCATTAGTTGAGAGGTTTGAAAGTGCTTCGTCTGCTGTTGAGTTTTCAGAATCTTTTGTTTCTACTTTACGAAAGAATCTATCTCTGGTGACTAACATTTCTCAAGAAGAGATCTCGCAGGTAGACGCATCATATCAAAGGCTTTTAGACCTTTTCAACATAGGTCCAGAAATAAATTTAGATTTAGGGGACACTAACACAAGTACTGACACAGGGGGGGCGCCGAACTAAAAGAAGACGAAAAAAGGATTCGTGAATTTAACGAACGAGTTCAACAGGCTAAATTTGAATCAAATCAAAGGCTATTAGAGCAAGAGAGGGAATTTAGAAAGCAAGTTGAAAGAATAAGAATTGAACAATTTAGATCAAATTCTGTTGAGGAAATTGAAGAGTTAGAAAGGGAGTTAAAAAAGATACAGTTAGACAGGATTGAAGATGTAGCAAATGAAGAAATAGACCTGAATAACGAAAGAATCGAACTTGTTACAGAGTATTCAGATGTATTAGAGGATGAAGAGATAAGGCTCTTTAACCTCAGAAAGGACAATGAAGACCAAATAAACAAGATAAAAGAGGCAAATTTTAAGGCTGATTTGAACAGAAAAAAAGAAGAATTAAAGGCAGAAAAAAAGAACGAAGAAGATTCTATCTCATCAGACGAAAACCTAAAAAAGATTGCAGAAGAAAGGGAAAAAGCCTTAATAGATAGCTCTGTGGCCTTGACAGATGCTTTAATAAACAATAGACGTAAACTAAGCGAAGAAAGAGAACGGGAGGCAGAAGAAGACATTTCAGAAGCTCAAAACAGACAAAAAGAATTACTTACGCTAGCGAATAGTAGCAATTCGCAGGTTTCGCAAATCGCGGCTGCAAGTTTAGAGCAACAAAGAAAAATCGAGAGAGAAAAGACTTTAGAGCTAGAAGCTGAAAGGAAAAAGCAATTAAACCTTCAAAGGCTGTTAGCAGGATTGGAGGCTTTTAAGGCCAATGTGGCCAATGATACCGGAGGTGATCCGGTGGTGAAATCATTAAGCCAGATAACATCTCTAATTACGGCATTAAGTTCTTTTGATACTGGTATTGACTCGATAGGCAGAACAGATTCACCTGTTGACAATAAAGGGGGGATGCTTGCAATTAACCACCCTGGCGAGATGATAATTCAAGAGCCTTTGGTGAAAGCTATGGGCAATCCTAGTAGGTATGAAGTGGCTGACGTATTCAAGAGTTTCAAAGAGGGGAATCTAGTATCTAAGGTTCCTCAAAATAACTACGTGGTTACGTCTTCAAGAGACCCAGAGCTAATAAGCGAAATAAAGGGGCTTAGAAAAGACGTTAAAAACTCTGTTAGCAAAACGGAGCATTTGCCTTTTGATCATCTTAAAGGGGCTATGAGGTACAGGGAAAAGAACGGCCCCCGAGTTAATCTATATATTTATTATGTTTAGTGATTATTCAATAGGGGGATTAAAGGTCCCAAACCCAATAGACACAAACCAACTGAGGATAAACCTATCCTATAAAGAGGGGACTATTGCAGAGGTGCAACCGGTTTTGTCTTTTGATAGGCTTAGGTTTATTAGAGAGGGGGTAAGCCAAATAACAAAGATTAGAAAAGAATTTGGTCCATACAGGCAAGTTCCTTTTGATTTTAGGTTCAATGATCGGCAAGTTTTTAATGGCTATTTAACAGATTTTAATTTTCTATTGGGATTAGATCAAATAGAGGCTAAACCGGTATCATTGGACAGTACAGACGGCCTTGCAGAGTTGTTAAGTGCTTTAGACTTATCTGTTATAGGGGAGGATTTAGAATATAGAGACTTACTTTATAAGGTTAAAAAAGTAGATAATAAACAAGATCTATTATACCTAAGGGGACAAATATTGGTATACTCATATATTTTGTACACTCAATTAAAGGAAATATCCAATTTCATATCAGACAACATTGGGGCAGGAATAAACGCGGCACCTCCCGGGTTTGCTTTTGGTGACATTGTTAGGCTAATACTTAGAGGCATAGCACTAGCTGCTTTTTTATCGGTCACATTGATACAATTAATAAAACAAGCAAAAGAGGCCAAAGAGTTATTGTTTCCAAAAATAAGGAAAACAAAAGTGGTTACACTTCACGAAATGCTCTCTAAGTGCCTTTCGCGTGTGGGGTATGGTCTGGAAACGGACATAGAGGACATGAAAAACGTTGGACATTGGGCCTCTGGAAAAATAGACAAAGACGACCATTTCCCTAGGTCTTCTGATCGGTGCGGAAACGCTTTGGGACTTTTTCAACTTATCCTAGACAAGTACGAGGCGAGGGTAGCCATTTCTAACGGTGTGGTTTATGTTTATCACGCGTATAGTACTAAATTCTTTAACCCTCCAGGGTACAAATTAAAGCCTTTTGATGATCGCAACTACAAGGAGAATGTAGACGACATGATAGGTACGAGGGAGATTCTTTATTCTGTTGATGGTGAGGATCTATGGACTTATGAGGACTTTAAAGGCACTGAGTACATAATACGGGCAAACATAGACGACCCCACAAAATCAACTGTAAAGGGAATAGATCAAAGAGAATACGGGGTTGCTTTGTGCAGTGTTAATTCTGAATTTAACGCAGTAGAAAAGCTTTGGGGTGAGTTTGTTGGGTTTATTAATCAAACTATTTCGCTTTTTGGAGGGTCAAACCAAGCCCTTTCGATAGAGAATAGTATAGGAGTTGCTAAGGTTTCCAGTGATAGATTAGGCATCGCTAAACTAGTTTATCTTCAAGGCTCTAAAATCCCTTTAAACCATAGAGATCTTTTAAGTGCAAAAAGTGATGAGTTAAATTATCAATGGGTAAGGTCGCACGTAAGGAACAAGCACGCAAAGAAAAAAATATATGAGGACATTTTACAGATATACAATGATTCTTCTTTAAATTGTAATCTAAAGAGTAACTTGTGCTTTAGCCCAGAAGGTATTAGAGGCGAGATAAAAGAAATTGATTGGGAATTTAACAGGGATAACGCTTTAGTTACGTTTGAAATAGAAGACGAAAACAGGGATACCAAGTTGATTGAAACGTTTTATGAGCCAACTAAATAACAAACTAAACGATCTACTAGGTGAGGCGAAAAAAGAGCTAAGGAAAGCGCACTTTGATCTAATGTCTAAAGTGCCACCAGAAAAAAGGGGCGAGGTTCAATCTATGGTTGATAATAAAATAGCTGAATCAATTGAAAATAACGGCAATAGTATTGGTAGTCAATTCATGAAGGATATTTACGGTAGATGAGCACGTTAACGCAAGTGATAGACGCCAAGTGGTTTGGTCAGGGTAAAAACGGCGATTTGTTTGATCAAAACCTTTTAGACTTTTCAAGAAACATATTAGGCAGTGTATTTAAAAAAGTCAAGCTACAGGCAACGATCAAAACATTTACCTCTGTAACTGTAAATTCTTGGTATTTAACTACAAACTCAATATCAACAAGCTCTGGAACAGATTTATCTAATGGCATTAGTGTAGGCGACATCTGTAGATTTGTATTATCAACAGACGACACGAAGATATTCACTTTTGAGGTTACGTCTGTTTCCCCTACCATTATTTATTTCAACCAAATATCAAACGTAGGTTTTACTTTGCCAGAGTCCGAAGAGTCAACGGACGCGCATATTATAGTAGAGTCTGATTTAACATTTCTTAGGTATAACCACGGGCTTAGATCAAGTATAGACCCGAGTCCTTTTTATAGGTCTTACTTAGATGATCAAACATTGTCTTTTGTGACTGATGGTATTGGTTCAAGGGCATTGCCTTTAGACCCGAGAGACACTAATTTTATTGATGGATTAAAGATTGCAATAAACGGACACTCCGGAAGCTTTAAGGCTAGATATGTTCAAAATTCACAAATACCTAAACAGGGATACGGATCTTTTAATTCTGCTCAAGAGTACGAAATAGAGCACATTTTTACTATACAAGATTATTCATTTAACGATGTACAGAATTATATAAATCTAACCAAGCCTAGTAACTATTTAGGCGAATCAACTTTAGATTATAATTCAGAGTTTGAGTTTAGGACTGTTGAAACAAACCCAGACACATCAAAAAAAGACAGTTATGTATCTAGTGGAGCTATAGGGTTTTTAAATGAGAACCTAAACGGTGGTGTAAATAAATTCTCCGTATCTGGTTTAAGCATAGAGAGGTTGTCAACGGGGGAGATAATAGAAAACTTATCTGCTTTAGAGCCATGCAAAGTTTCGTTTACAATAAATTCAACCGGCAACAGCTTTTTAAATCCCCCCGTTATCGTTTTAAACCATTTCGCTATGATCAGCGACTATGAGCAAAAAAACGTTGAATTTGATTCCTTATTTAGAAACGATCTATTAAGGGTGTCGGGCGTTGGGTCTGAAAACGGGACATATATAACTCAGGGAGAAATAATTTCTTTTACATCTAGTAGTATAGATGTAGAAATGACAGTAAACCCTTCCAGCTCAGACCTGGACGGCTTAGACTATCTTTTATCCGTTTGGGTTGGAAATCCAGATGATGACAATATATTAACTGATGAGGTTCAATTAAAAATATCAACGGGGGTTTATTCAGATCAATTTGATATAGATGGGCTAATAACAAGCCCAGACATAAAACTTTATACTAGAGATTGCGATACTTCGTTAGATCCAGGTTTTACATCTATGGAGTTAATAAGTGGGGAATTGATCAACACTAAGTTTAATTTCTCTGTATTTGATGGCGAAATTTCATCAATAGCCTTGCAAACCATATCTTTTGGAGGTGGTGTAAACTATGTTGTTGACTCAATAGATATTGACACATCTAATTTTCAGTTAGTGTCAGGTGTTCAAAGGATAGACGAAACATTAACAAACCCTTATAACCTCGGATTAGGGGGCTATATTAAATGGGTTTCTAACAAAGATTATGAAATAGTGTATCCTTATCGGTTGCCGTTTGATAAGCTTAATGCGGTTTCTGGTCTTAGCGACCTACTATATGACCCTACAGAGCCTAACAATGGGCAAAACGAAAGCGTTTATTATCAACAAATTAAAGGGTTTGACATAAGTATAGCTTATTTAGTGACAATGATAAAAGACGGGAGAGAAACAGAGTATTTATTTAAAACACCGGTGATAAACGTGGTAGATTTTGAGACATCATTATGACAGACTTAGAAGTAAAACAAATAATTGATCCTTTAAACTCAGGAGGTGAAAAGCCAGACGGGGTATTAGTTCTAGAGATTTGCAAAAAAACAGGCAAAGAGTACACAAAAGTATACATTAGAGGTGAGGGACTTTATGAAAAAAGACATGGTGAATTTATTGAAATAATGGACGCGGTAGATTCTGCATTAATATACGATAATGAATAATTTTGTAAAAAGAATTGATTTAATAGGGTTCCCTTTGGCTACCGAGTTTCTGGGTAGTACCGTTGGTTTTACGGCAACAGGTAATGACGCCGATAACGGGAAGCCAGACACTCCTTTTTTAACTTTGGATGCCGTGAATTTAGGGGGCAATAACACCGCTGTAATGGGCGCAGATCAAGTATACGGGAAACTTCCAGGAACGAGCAAGGAGTATATAGGCGATGGTAGGGCTATTGTAGATGGACAGGGCGTTGATTACATGGTGTCTGGCCTTGGATACATGACACTTGAAAGCCTTTTAGTAGTTAATTGCTTAGGGGGGACCAGCAATGCTTCTTCTGGAATAGGACAAGGCAATACCGGCTATTTTGAGGATGTTATCTTTAAAGACTCCGGAGAGATAAGAGCGACGGGATCTAATGCCCCCGTTCATAGAAACTTAGTTTTTGACAACACGCCGGCGAGGTTCTCCGGATTAATTGTACAGGAGTCAATTTTTATATCAAGTGGCGCGCAACAAACAATTGAATTATTGGGGACTGTTGAGAGTTTTAGCTCTCATTATATCGACAATCAAAAGATAATTTGTTCTTCTACTCAAGCGGAACAAGTAGAATATTGCTATTTTAATAATTGTGAATTTGAGGTAGACGCGGTACTATACGCGAATGCGGCGGCGGTCAGGATTGCCCATCCATCGGCTTTACCTAATGAGATTACAGGGTCTTTAGATTTTAAAGGAAGCTTTTCTAGATTAGAATACAAGGTGGTTTCTTCTTCTTCCGCTTTGTTGGGGTCTGGTAAGTTTGGGGCCAATTTGGGCGGTGTTAACATAGGCGAGAATTTTAATGAAAACCTAAGCATTAATATAGGGGCTAGTTCTAATTACCAGTTTACGGGGGGCGTTATTGAGCGACCTAACTCCTTGGTTGTTGGAATTATTGAATTTGATGAAGTACAACTTGACAGGGTGATGTTAGACCCTTTTTTGTCTGTAAATGGATACAGTGATTATCTAAACAACATAATTAGGGTTACGAACTTAACAAACCCGAATAAGTTAACAGTAAAGATACAGACGGCTGATAATGATAAAGTCTACAGGCCAGAGCGGATATTTAGAGAGGGTTTTAGGGTCTCTACAGAAAACGGGGGGCTTTCTTCGGGTGATAATGAATATCACGAAGACAATATAGTTCCTGAGCGTGTAAGGTGGGTTATACTTAAAATAGAAATCAATTAAGACATGAGCACTGGAGCTTCTATTTTTGGCGTTGATAATTCAGATAGGGTATATAGCAGTGCTTTATTAGGAGTAGACACTTTTGATAAATCATTCGGCTTATCTGTAAAGAGTCTAAATAATGTATATGTTTTAGTTTGTGACGATATAGGAAATCCTATAAGCGCACAAGTGGAAATTACTGGAGGTTCAGATATTGATGGTGTTTATTCTGGTTTCTCTGAATACCCTTTCACTAGTGGTACGTATTCTAGTATAAATATAGAAGCATCTGCTTCTGGATTTGTTACTAATTCGGTGGTGTCTGATTTTTCAGAGAATGGATTTGAAGTTATAAAAATAATCTTGATTCCAGATATAACCACCTTTTTATGCTCGACAACTTTTAAAAATAAATTTGGGGTAACTATAGATAGGCCATTAATAGACGGTTTTGTTGAAGTTATATTTTCTGGTTCTTCTAACTTTAGTAAAGATGATTATATTTTTACTTTTGAAGCTATAAGATCGGGTGGCAGTAAATACGCCTCTATAATTTTGACTAGTGAATTAACTGACGAGCAAACGGACTCTTTAACATATAAAGTGGGTACTGTTCAGGTTGAAGGGGATTATTGCTATCTATCAAACATTAGTAAAAAGTTATGTTAATATTTGACCTTCCTAACACCTCACCGGCAAACAGAGAGGGGATAACTTGTTACAAGTGTGATTCCACAATAAGCTTTACGCCTCCAGAAGACGCACTTTCAACCTGTTTTTGTGACTTTGAATGTGAGACTAATTTACTAGCTTTTGCGGACTCTTCTCCAAGTGCCACAGATAGAACAAAGGACTACTTTACGCTATACTATAAATCAAAAGACGAAACGGCTGTAATTTCATTTAATATAAACGGTAATGATTTGATTGACGGCGATCATGGAGTTGCTTTATTTACTGATGAAACTGAAACAGATCAAGTTGGTTTTATAGTTGACTTCACTAAGATATTCACAACGTTTGGCGGTAATCAGTACACTCTAAACATAGTTGTGACTAATGAATTTGGGGCTACGTTTACACGGTCTTACGGAAAATTTCAAGTCTGTGAATTCTCAGAGCTTAGAGCTGACGGGACAGTTAAAATAAAATCAATACAGAACGGAAGTATCGAAAGCGGTTTTGATTACGCAAACGAGAACGTTCCCTTTTATCTGAGAATCGAAGGTTTCTTTGGCAATAAGCAAAAGATAAACGAATTCATAAAGACGCCTAACGGTTCAAGAGTAGACGTACAAGTGCATGATCGTTGGTGGTATGAGTACGAGTTTATTTTTGATTCTAACAAATATAACTTCATTGATTTGATATTAGACAACCTTTTATCTGGCGACGAGGTTTATTTTAGTGATTACAACTTATTGAACGCGACAAGGGACGTTCCGTATAATAATATAATGGTTAGAGAGTCAGAGACAGACGCTGAACACATAACCGGTACTAATACGTCAGTTTACACGGTAAAACTTGAGGACGCATTAAAAAACAACATAAAACATCCCTATATTGAAGATTGTTAAATGAATTGGTTATTAAGATATATAAAATCAAGAGTTGCAATAGCGTTCTCTGGGGGTGCAACTAAAATAGCGTTCATGGCTGGAGCATTGTTATGTTTAATAAGTTTAGGTATAATTCCAGTTGGTTTCATTGGAACTAGTTCAGGTGGGATACTTGCTTTCTTCTCTGCTTTAGGGAGATATGATTTAATAAAAAAGTATATGCCCATTTATACATTAGAATTAATATTTGGTAAGAATATATCTAAATTTTATAATCAGGTAATTGGGGTGTTTTCACTTTTTAGGAAAGGTAGCATGTATGAATATAAAGGATTAGAAAAACTAATTAGGGATTTGATTTCAGAAGAAGAATTCATTGAATACCAGCAAAAAAAAGGATCCCCATTTTGTTATATACATATAGCTGATGATAAAAGTTTGGTTGAAAAACATGTTGATTTAAAGAAGGTGTCTTATCAGGAAGCTGTCAAGTCAGTAATCGCGTCTTGTTCAATACCTATATTTGTGCCCAGGGTTAAAATATTCAACTCTAGGTGGTATGATGGTGGTGTGATGAAGCATATAGCTTCTGAATGGTTGGTTGTTAACCATAGTAATGAGTTTGACAAATTGATAAGCATATATTCAAGATCAAACAACATTAAAGACTACGTTACTTATAAATTCATATCTAATCCCATTAAAAACATAGAACGTCAACTTTTAATCAAGAATATACTTAATAGTTTTGATAATAGGCAAGACACTGACATTGCTTGCAAAAATAAAGGAATAGAGCATGTTTGTTTTTTCGCTCCAAATAAACTGCAGGAATCAACTTTTGATACTTCAAAAGAAGGGAATATTGAAATGTTTGAAAAAGGGAAAAGGGCGGTTAAGACAAGATTAGATGATTAACGAAGAAAGAAAGCAATTAGTGAGCTATTTAGTGGCTTTATTGAATGGAACGGGTTTGTTTGGGTGGTTTATAACCCACCTTGAGCATTTTAACGATGGGCTAGAATTTACCATAAAGGTTCTGTCAGCTTTGTCTCTCGCTACGGCTTTGATACTTAACGTAAGAAGGATTAAAAACAAGAATAAAGATGTATAGATTAAGCTTTAAAAGTTTAGAGAGGTTGGACGGGTTAGCGCCTAAAATAATGTCTATTTTAATAAAGGGCATAACTAACAGCCCGTTTGATTTTGGAATTCCTAAAGATGGGGGATTAAGAACAGATAAAAGGCAAAGGGAATTGTATGCAAAAGGAAGAACGACAAAAGAGCTAATAGAAAAAGGGATTCTGGGCATAGAAGGCAGGCCAGAAGAAAGGGTGGTAACTTGGACCCTTGACTCTCTACACAAACCAGATGAGGAGGGCTTAGGCAATGCTTTTGACATTTTCGCCTACGTAGATGGTCGGGCGAGTTGGGACATGGAGCATTTAGAGCCGATAGCAAGGCATTTGCAAAAAATAGCATTAGAGGATTTCGGAGTTAAACTATATTGGGGGTATGATCTTTGGAAAAAGGACGGTGCGCACTTCCAAATCAAGTAAAAATGAATATCTGGGAAAAAATAACACGGCTACAATCTAAGTATGTACTAATACTTTTCTTGGTTTCTATATTTGAAGGTGGATTTATAACTTATGATAAACTAACAGAGGACAAAAACGGGATTAGGCTTGACAACATAGAGAGGGTTTTATCTATTTGCTCATATATTGCACAGGCAGAATCAGACATAAACACAAAGATCCTTCATGATAACGGTATCGAGCTTTACCACTGCAATAAGGATAGGGACGGACGCCCTAAGTATAGCTTTGTATTTTATAAAGGTGTTATATACTCAGCAAGGAAAAAGACGTCTAATGGGATATGGGAGTTTAAAGACTTAGACGGTCAGTGGTTCCCTATAGTTGAAATAAAAAAGTAAAAGATGTTAGGTAATTTATTAGGTAAAAAACAAGTAAGCGAGACAATCGGGATTGTTGATAAAATGATAACCGATAAGGACGAAAAAAACGCCCTTGTTAAAGACATCATTGATTCTGAGAATAAAAGCGGATCGGCCTATACGCGCAACGCAAGGCCCACCATTTTATATTTCGGGCTGTTGGTCATATTTTCTGAGATATTCGGCCTACGCTACTTCTTTTTAACTAAGATAGATGTTGGCATGGAAGTAATATCCGAATCTACGTCGATGGTTAGGTATTTTATATTTACATGGGGTGGACTTTCTGCCGTTTATAATGTTGGCCGTAGTTTTGAGAAAAAGAAAATGAAGTTTTTCAACAAGGAATAGAAATATATTTCTAAATTTGAAACACCATATTACAAATAAAGAAATCCGTTTCGGGTTTAACATATTACAAAACCACTCCAGTATATACGGGGTGGTTTTTTTATTACCTAAAGATTTTAAAATAAAGAGGTGCCTAAAACAAAAAGGGGGCCGATATGACGCAGCCCCCTTAAACACACAGCCCAAGCCCGTTGACAAACGATTTAAACTAATCGCAAGTTACGAAAATAAATTAGATAGTTCTTGCGTGGTTCTTAGATAGTTCTTATCATTGTTTAACGAATTAGTTTATGGGTAGCTCAGAGGGAGAGCGGTAACGGTTACAGAGAAAAATATGATTATCATTGATTTGCAATAAATGATAAAAGTTGATTATTTCGCCTTACAGGTCAGGGGTTCGAGTCCCCTCCCTAATACTAAACATTAACAATTTAACAAAGACCCTGAGGCAATTAAATTTACCCATTGTTGTACGGATTATTAAATTTTAAAATTATGAGTAAAATTGATCTGACGCAAGAACAAAAACAAGAATGGCAGGATTGGCTTAATGAAAGGCCTGAAAATGTTAGAAAAGTAGCCGAAAAGATATTGCCGTGGAAGGAGTACAGAGACATTAGAGCTCGTGATATTGGTAATAGATACAGTCCTATTTCTTATGAGGATAAATCGGATGGAACGGTTACTATTCCTTGCCTAAAATCAAATGAAGAAATGCCAGGATTGGGCGGTTATTGCGTTTTTGGGATGAGTGCAGAGAACTTAATAGAAGCAGACCGATAGCATTACGCACAACGTTTAATGTAAAACATGTTGATTATGAAAAAGACACTTTATAGAATAGCAAATCACTTCCTTAATAAGCAATTGGTTTCACATATTGTTATGCGCTTTCTAAGCGAGGAAAAGCGTGAGAAGATAGCAATAGAATCTATTAGGTCAAACTTTATGTTATTCGGGCATGATTGCCATGATATGACAGACGAGGAAATAAAAGAGGGCGTGAAGAACGTAGCTAAAAATATAGGAAGTTTTGGGTCTACAACAGAAGAGGCTGCAAAAGCATTTCGTTTGTTGGGAGATTGCGCCTAACAGGCGTATAAAATCAAGCGTTAGCGACTCGAAGAGTTGATTTTAAGCGCAGTTAAGGAATTCACACACAATAACCAACAATATGACAACAGAAAAACAAGGCCCAGGACTTTCTAGATCAACCGATTTTAAAAATTCATCTATTGATTTAGTAAGCGCTCACAAAACCGTTGTAACGGTGGATCATGTGTGTTACAATACAGATCTTATTTTATTGCATTCATCCCCTTTTGGGCTTCACGTAGGGCAAAGGGACTTCGCTATGTGGCTAAAGAAGAAAAACAGAAAAGACTTTAAGAGGGGTATTTATTCAGGATCAAATAATCTAAATGATTGGTACGCTGGTCAGTTCATAGACTCATGTTCTATGATAACCGTTCAGGATTACCTAAAGGAGTATATAGAAGAGAATTCTAAATTTATAATCAAATACTAATATGACAGTAAAAAAAACACACTGGAAGAAGTTAACAAACCCTAACTATATAGGGGCGCATGATCTATATAATGACAAAGGCGAGAAGGTGACTTTTGATGTAGTTATTAAGTCCGTAGTTCAAGAGGTGGTTAAAACTCAGGACGGTAAGGAGGAAGAATGCGTTGTTTGTTATTTTGATTCGGCAAAAAAACCGATGATTCTAAATAAGACAAACATGAAAATAATAGCCAACAAATTAAAGACCCCAATCATTGAAGAGTGGTATGGGAACAGGGTTACAATTTATATTGCAAACGTTCGGGCGTTTGGTTCAACTGTGGAAGCATTAAGAATAAAAGCATAATATTATGGGAAATTTAAGCGAAAAAAGATTTGGAATGATTACGGGGTCAGAATGTCACGTTCTTTTTCCTAAAATATCAGCGAAAGTTGGGGTAACTACTTATGCTAAGAAGCTAGCAAAAGAGATTGTTTTTGGATGGCGTGACGAGGTTAATACGTGGCAAATGGACCACGGTCACATGGGGGAGTCAGTAGCGCGTGAGTGGTTTATCAAAAATATAGATCCGGATTGTTTCCAGCCAGATTTTATTCAGTCTGGTAACTTTGGGGCTAGTGGGGATTTATTAACCTCTTTTGATTATGGGGTTGATTTTAAATGTCCTACTTCAATGGAAAAATGGCTTGAATATTTAACTGAGGGAATTAGCAACCAGCAATACTGCCAGGCTCAAATGTACATGCACCTTTACGGGTATGAAAAATGGAAAGTTTGTGCCTTTTTAGAGGAAACAAGCTTTATGAGTAATAATGGGTTGGTTTACCCTATTGAGGAAAAAAATAGATGTATTCATGTTGATGTAGAAAAAGAAAAAGGATGGGGGGATTTATTAGAAGATAGGTCCATTGATTTAATTAGACAAAGAGATGAGTATGTGAAAATATACCAAGAAATCTCAAAATAAATGGATAGCGTTTACTATAGATATGTAAGAATGTGCCTTCACGTAGAAGGTTATATTTCTACAGATCGAATAGAGAATATGTTTCCCTCAATGTATAAGCGTCCGAACTTCTTAATTTCAATAGTTGAAACAATAAGAAAGGAAGGGCAAAGGATAAACACAAAAAACACAGTAAGTAAGTTTTTTAAACGACATACAACAATTTATTACACAATGGTAAAAAGCAAATTTAAAATAAACGTAGCCGGGATGTCTGGATACAGAATAGGAGATGATGGGGCACTGTACAAACTAGGATACAAGGATTCAAGGGGGCACTATAGAGGCACAAGAAAAATGAAGATTGACCGGAATAATAATTGTTATCAAATAGACGGTGGACGCATTAGTGATAATGAGATACAAGACAACTTAACAAAAGACAGGAGCCAGAAAATATTGGTTCGGTCTACTAAATAAGATATATATGACAGAAGGGAAAAAAAGCTTCATTCTGTATTCCGACCTAATACACACCTTTTCATATTTGACAAACGAGGACGCTGGTGCTGTTTTTAAATGGATTCTGGACTATGTTAACGAAAAAGGCCCAAGTCCCCTTGAAGGGCTACTACAAGCCGTGGCAGAGCCTATAAGGCAACAGCTCAATAGGGATCTTGCGAAGTATGACAAGTACATCGATAAACAAAAGGCAAACGGGGCAAAAGGAGGGAGGCCAAGAAAGAGCAAGGAAAAACCCAATAAACCCAAGCCTTTATTAAATAACCCAAGCGAACCCAAAAAAGCTGATAATGTTAATGATAATGATAATGTTAATGATAATGTTAATGATATAAAAAAGAAAGAGACCGTTTATCCTTTTGAATTATTTTGGAATGACTATGAGAAAAAAGTTGGTCGTGAGAAGTGCTTTACTAAATGGAAAAATATTTCAGAAAAAGAAAAGGTCTCGATAAAAGAAAATGTTTCGAAGTATGTAAAATCAACGCCTGATGTGAAATTCAGGAAAGACCCCGCAACCTACTTAAACGGGAAACATTGGAACGATGAAATAATTACATCAACACCAGCGAGGGCACAAGTAAGAACCACGCCAAGGAATACAGGCGGGGATAAAGTATTTGAGGATCAACTATAGAGTTATGGATTACAAAGGATTTAAACAATTTGTGCAGTCGTATACCGAAGGTTTTGTTTTTGAGAACGAGGCGTTTTTATCCGATCTAGTGAATTATTTTTCAGACGGCGATTCAACACACGATAAGAATAAAGGAATATTACTAAGAGGATCTGTTGGTGTTGGTAAAACATCAATGTTAAAGCTGATTCAGACATGGTTGCCAGCGGAAAGGAAATTCATGTATAATCCCGCTAATGAATTAGTAAGCCTTTTTAATTCGGAAGGTGATGCGGCGCTTAATGTTTACAAGAATACAAAGAGCCGCTTGTTTGATGATATAGGCGCGGAGGATCTAGGTAGGCATTATGGCAATAGTGTTGAGGTGGTTCAGAAAGTTATCTATGCTAGGTATGATTTATACAGGTCGCAAGGGATAAGGACACACTTTACAACGAACTTAGGAAATAAGGAACTAAAAAACCTATACGGGGATCGTGCTTATGACCGAATCAAAGAGATGGTAAACGTTGTTAATTGGGTGGGCTCAGAGTCAAAGCGTGGGGTTCATGATTTTTCAATTCGGCAACTTGGGGACCTTCCAAAAGTCGTAACAAAAGAAGAGATTGAGAAGCTGAAACTATACGAGGTTAAACTTATCTGCGAAATATTTTACAGGATCAGGGGGTACTTTGATACGGCAGATTACAACATGATAAATATATTCTATGACACTTTGAAGGGGTTAGGGTATGTCCTCGGTGAATCAAGGGAGTTGCGAATGATTTACATGGAGCAAAGAGCTATCGAGATTGATAAGCACGGATATTGGAGAACCAGAAATAAACGGGCTTTTTTAGATTACAAAGATAAAAAATTCATGAGCGTGAACAGGGACGCAATGAATCGGAACACAGTACACCGAGAGGTATCTAAGCGTTGCAGAAAATTAGTGTTAATTAAATTCTTCGACGAGAACAAAGAGCTAGGTTTTGACCTAGCGGAAGATATTTTAGAACGGTTTAACTCTGTTCATAAATAACGCTGAAACTTTGAAT
>Ga0255048_10000343_pt1 | contig 36402 bp, 55 predicted proteins | sample JV7_2_2_MG_FD_183619 | JGI IMG/M metagenome (GOLD analysis project Ga0255048, IMG submission 183619) | Seawater microbial communities from Jervis Inlet, British Columbia, Canada - JV7_2_2 | ecosystem: Environmental > Aquatic > Marine > Inlet | place: Canada: British Columbia | collected 2016-10-06
GTCTCAGACGTCCGAACTTTTAAGTTTCGGACCCGCCCCCGGTGCCCCATCGAATCACGAGTCGACGGGGGCTCGCGTCACGCAAAATATTCATCGCGTCCCGACTGCGCAACACTGCCCACTCGCGATCGATCACGCCGACCTGCAGACCTGGTCCGATGCATCCGGACACCTCGCGCGCACGGTTCGCAACGTGGAGCAGACACGCCCACCGTTTACTGATCGACGTGTGCCCGTGCGTCACGCCGAGTAACTCGTTGATTAAGCAATAGGTGCGCGGGTGCGCTTCGGTGTCGTGTGCCTCGAGCTCGTAAATTCCGTCCGGCACGCACGACTCGAACGGCGTGCCGGCCGGATGGTTCCGTGCTGGTTTCCATGGGCGCTCGATCGTGTACAGGAGCGCGTCACCGACACGCAGTTCGCCGATCGTGCCCATTGGCGTCGATAGACCACGGGATAGCGTTAGGGTAGTCAGGTCGATTCCCTACCGTGCGAAGTAGCCAATAAGGCCAATAGCGACGGTTACGATTGCACCCATTACCTCCGGCGGCGGTGCTGGCATCAGACCCGCAGTGACTAATCCCCACACGGCGACGGTAGCAACAGCGCCGCCGATCGTTACCGACGACACGCTCGTGGCGTTGCCTGGTTGTACTACTTTTGCGATCATATTTGTCTAAACTCCTGTAATCGTTAGCAACGAGTTCGTTGCGATCTAACCCCTGCGATCGCAGCGAGCGATCGCGAAACTCCACTCAATGAAACGTTTCGAGTGCGGTTTTTCTGTTATGGCACGGAATGCAGAGACTTTGCCAATTGCTCACCAACCAGAACAGCACCGTATCGCCTTTGTGCGGCTCAACGTGGTCGACGACGTCCGCCTTGCGCAGGATCTGCGGTGAGCTCGCCGCGCAGGTAACGCACAGCGGGTGCTGGCGCAGATAAGCAGCTCGAGCAGTGCGCCAGCGTGATCCGTATCCACGTGCCGACGCACTCCCTCGACGATCGTCACGCGCTTTTACGTTTGCCTGCCTATGCGCCTCGCAGAACCTGGCGCGCGTGAGTTCGCCGCACGCTGGATAACAACACGGTCGCAGCGGTCGCAGCGGCATACGTGAGCGTCAGCGGCCCAATAAGACAAACGACGGCAAGTGTGCTAGCGAACCTTGGCGAGCTTCGTTCGCTGCTGGTGCTCAAACTCTCGCAGCTGCTCGCGTCGCTCTGCGTGCTGCTGCTGCAGTTCGTTGGCCAATCCGGGCGCGAGCTCCGGTTTGTCGGCGCCGATCAGTTTCTTGATAACTTCGGGACTGTCGAAAACGTTCGACCTCAAGTCTTCCATTGCGTTTACCTCTGCCTGCCTATGATCTCGATCGACCGTTCGTCCTTGCGGGCGACCGGCGTCGACGTTGTTACGATCGCGCACGTTACCGTGTAACGCTTACCCGGTGACGGCGATTTCAGAAACACTTGCACGCTCGTGTTGCCGTCCTCGAGCGTGTTCGAGTCTACGACGAGTTCGAGCGGCGACGGTTGCGGCGAAACGGTTATCGCGCGCGTGGTGATCTGCTCGATCGGCGACGACGTCACGTCTAGCCAGTTTGTCTCGGCGCCTTCCGATCCGTTGCGTAAACCCGCGAAATCGAACTTATAGTCGAGCGTCGCGCCGGGATCCAAAATGAACGATTTTTCTGGCATCTATGCAGCCTCGGTTACGTTGGTACGGTTCTCGTGCTCGATCGCATACGTGCGGTTTTCGGCCTCGATCACAAACACGCGGTTTTCGAATTCGATGACGATAACGCGTTCGACGGGTGTCGCTACCGTCTGTATCTTGGCCTGACCGGCGAGCGTGTCGGCCGATTCAGTTACGTTCAACGTGCCTGTCACGCTGACGTCGACGACCGTGCCGACGCCGGCGAGCGTATCCGCACCTTCCGTTACGTCTAGCGTTCCGACGAAATCCTCGAGCCCGACGCCCGTCGAATTGTCCGCCCCTTCCGTTACGTTGAGCGTGCCGACAAACTTGAGCTCGGCAACGCCGGCCAGCGTGTCGTCCGCCTCGCTAACCGCCAGCGTGCCGACATGGTTCGCAACAACACCAGCGCCGGCGAGCGTATCCGCACCTTCCGTTACGTTTAGGGTGCCGACAAACTTGAGCTCGGCAACGCCGGCCAGCGTGTCGTCCGCCTCGCTAACCGCCAGCGTGCCGACGAATGACTCGAGCCCGACGCCGGCCAGCGTGTCGCCGCCTTCCGTTACGTCGAGCGTGCCGGCGTGGTCCGCCTTGTGACCGACGCCGGCGAGTGTATCCGCACCTTCCGTTACGTTGAGCGTGCCGACGAAATCCTCGAGCCCGACGCCGGCCAGCGTGTCGCCGCCTTCCGTTACGTCGAGCGTGCCGGCGTGGTCCGCCTTGTGACCGACGCCGGCGAGTGTATCCGCACCTTCCGTTACGTTGAGCGTACCGACAAACTTGAGCTCGGCAACGCCGGCCAGCGTGTCGCCGCCTTCCGTGACGTCGAGCGTGGCGACAAACTTGAGCTCGGCAACGCCGGCCAGCGTGTCGTCCGCCTCGGTAACGTCTAGCGTACCTGTGACGGCGGCTTGCTCGCCGATCACTAGGATCCGTTTGCGCCCGTAGTGCGACCACGGGCGTCTATAAACGTGCCGTTTTCTGCTCATCGCGTGTAGAGCCTGATCGAATTCGCCGGACCTGGCGTGCTCGCCTCGCTTGTCGTCCGCTTCCGTGACGTCGAGCGTTGCCGAGAATTCCTCAACGCCGACGCCGGCGAGTGTATCCGCCCCTCTCGCCGGCATCTGCTGCACGGTGCACCGCACCGCGAGGCGGTGCCGGCATTGTCGATTATTTCGACGTCGACCTGGTTGAGGTCCTGAAAATCAGAATTGTTTGTGCTCGATACGAGTACACGGCGCATCGTGGCAAACGGCGCACACTTGGCTTCGTCCTGCCCCTTCGATAGGTTCGTCGTTGTGGTTAGTGTTCCGTTAGATAGTGTGGTCTCTATCCGTTCGACTGAAACAACGCCGGCCACGGCTATTCATACTTGGCTGCGAATTCGGTCAACCCTGCGCCGGCGTCGGTATACACTTTTTCCTGCCCGGCGGTATTGTATCGGCGCACGCCCGGTCGAATCTCTACTCGCGACGGGTGCGGCGTCGCGATCCATTCGCTCGTGTGGATAATGTTGTCGCTGAGCTTTTGCTCGCGCGTCGTCACGCGCCGGTGTCCTTCCTGGCGCCAAACGTAGCGGTACTGGAATACCGACGCAGGATCGACGCTCGCACGCTCGAGTCCGCTTTCGCGTACCTGGATCGCGGCGAAGTGTTTCATCCTATTTCTCTCCATGTGATCGACGCCGTTAGTCCCGTGCTGGTGATCGTTTCGCCGAGTTCGACCGTAAACGACCCGCCGCCCGGAATTATTATTTGTTCCTCGGGCGTCGGCAACCATACCCACGGTGCAAGGATAGACCAGTACGATTCTTTAAGAATGTTCGCGGGCGTGTTCTGCGTCGTATCGAAAAACGTGACCACACTATCTGCAGCCGCCATCCCTGGGTCGAGCGGTTCCTCGGCGCCCGCCGTGCCGCCCGCCGCAGTTCCTCGATGCAAAAGAATTAGGTTTCGTTCATCGGCGATCAGCGTCGATTCGAGTTCGATTCTAATAATTTCCACGGCTACGTTGCTCGCCGCGAGTAGCTGTATGAGATCCTGCGCTGCCGTTTGCGCCGCTGCCGAATCGCTGCTTGTGTATGCGCCTTTCATCCTGCTACATCCTCAATAGTGTATTAGGTCGAACTGCCCGGTGGGTTAATGGCCACGCCACGCCCAAATCGCCACCCGACCAATCATCTAAGCGGCAATTATCCTCGAATACGAAAATGCCGGGTTGCCCGCCCGTTATATTGGCGTCAGTTACCGTGCCGCCCGATGATCCGTTGATAAATACTTCTATATTGCCATCTTCATCGATTTCGATTCGCACGACGTCGTCAGCGGCAATATCGCTGATCGACAATGTCGCAATGTTCGAGTAGTTCCCGGCCAGGAAACGCGCAATCTGTTCTTCGGCACTGAACCCCGCAAACCAATAAAAATTTTCGCCGCCGCTGCTCAAAACCTGAACAGCCGGCCCTTGGTCAGTGAGCGTGCCTAGCGTCGTTACTGTTTGTTGAGCGTATTGGTTGTCGGTGGTGGCGGCGCCGCTGTAATAAAAACAGGTTTCCCCTTGACCATCGCCGGAACCTTTGCCGCATTCATTCGAGACCACGCGCAGCGTGTCACCAGCGGCAAACCCTAAGTCAGTCCATGGCGAGCCGAGCGGATCCTCGTCTGTTCGATCAAAGTCGTCAGTCGCCACGACTGGCAACCCGGACGCCGGCCGCGACTATCGCAACGTCCAGCAACATCAAAGGCTTGTCCCGCTGCGCCATATAACGCGCCCCGTACTTGTAAAGCGCGTCTCCAATCGTGGTGGAATCGAAAATGTCGGTTTTATCGATCGGTTGCCCCCTCACCACTGACCCTTTGAAAGTTTGCACCGTCGTATCTAGTCCGGTGCGCTTTTTGTCAGTTAACGCGTCGCGACGTTCATCTAGGTTCACTCCCTCGATCAAATTTTCGTCCTCCCTTCCTCGATAACGCCCTAGTACACAAAACATTCCCGCGATGCTGGCGACCACGTCGCGCGCCGTCATAGTTACCAAAAACCAGTGGCTAGGCAGTCCATGAACATTTAACAGCTTAATCGTGTTAACCGGCGCGGGATCGTCAAGATTTTCGGGAAACGCCAGCACGTCAGCGTTCAACGCTATTGCGTCATGCTGCGCAACCGTGACGTCTGCCGCGCACAAACACGCGTTAGGGTGCACGCTGTCGATCAGCGCGCGGTCCACATCTACAGGAATGTGCCGCGGGCGGCGTTCCTGTCCATAGCGCGGATGAACGACGACCTCGGTCGGCAACAAATACACACGAATCGCCATTGTTTTTTAAGCATTGCCCTCGGTTATGTCGAACTGCGTCACCGACACGACGGCGCCGACCGCGATCGCGACGCTGTTCAAATTCAAATCGCTGCCCGACGTGCCGACGTTGCCGTCCATAACGCAACCCGCCACGGAGTCGACCACGCGAAACCACGTCGCGGTTCCTGTCGCGTTCGCGCTCGAGTCGTCGGTAATCGCCGCGCCGACGATCGCGCCGCCCGACGCCGCGGCGAATGCAGGATCCGAGAACGTGAGCTCGGCGAGCAGTGTCGTCGCCGCACCGCAGGTCGCGGGCCGAGTGCCATCGTAGATTCGCAGCAGCGCCGCGCCGGCGCCGGCGTTGGCCTCGTTGTCGACGGCATCCATGCGCGTGTTGCGCAGCGTGGTTTCGTAGGCAAGTGCCATTACAGTTTGCTCCGTGGTTCGACGACCGACAGTGTGCCGGTGATGCGTGGTGCGTTTGGATCCGCCGGCGGTTTTTCGAACAGTCCGCCGCCGAGCTTTTCGTTGTGCCGCTCCTGCAGCTCGATTTGCACGGGGATCGTTTCGCTAATCGCGACGTGCTTTGCGGCCATCGTTTCCTTCGGTGTCATGCCAACCCGCCAAGCGCCGACCGTCGCCTCGACTTCCTCGAGCACTTCACAAGGTGGCGCGCGGCGGTAGCACCGTATGGTCGCCAACCAGGCCGAGTCGTGCGGCAGCGGCACGACGAACAGTTCGCCGAACACGTGCCGATATTTCGGTATGCTCATTTCGCGAGCTCCGCTTTGACGTCTGCGCGCTGGCGTAGATAGCGCTTGAGGATTGCGTTTTGCTGGTCGGTGCGCTCGTTGTCCTCGCCGAGCGCCTCGAGTGCGAAAATCTTATCCTCGAGATCGACGAGCCGCGACACTGCGATCACGTTCGTCAGATTCTGCACGGTGACATAGCGCTGATCGAGCGCCCAGACGCCGCCGCCGGCGGTCGACAGCAACAGCGTCGATCCGATCGCGGCCGTTGCCAACCAATAGCGCAGCGTTTTCGGTTTCATACGTTCGATCAGCTGCGCCAGCTGCTTCGCCCGCTCGCCGCATTCTGAGAGGTGGACGGCGAACGACTTCTCGAGTTCGATCACGTCGGCCTTAAACTGTTGCGTATCCATAGCCACTAGGTCGCGCGACCTGCAGCGTCAGCGGCGTCGCCGAGTCGGTCGATCGCGTCGTCGAGATCGGCCATTGCCGCGGCGACCATTTCATCCTCGGTAATCGCGCCGGCCTCGACTTGCTGCTGCAGCACTTTGATTTTGGTCCATTCGAGCCCGTTCGCGGTCGCGAGCGCGTCGATCGCAATCCATGCTTTAAGCAGTGCGCGGATCTGTTCGGGTTTCATGGTTTCATCCCTCCGGTAAGTTGGCGAGGATCAGCAGCAGCAACCGCTTGCGGTCTTTGAGGATCTCTTGCGCGCTGGCGAGATCGGGCGGCAGCTGCTCGAGCAGATCCCGCGCGTGGGATATCTCGCGGTGCATTTCGGCGAGCGCCGCCGCGGTTATAAACTCCTCGCCGGTTTGCTCGCTCAGATCCCATAGATCGGCGGCAGTGTTGGCGACGGCCGTCAGGCTGGCGGCAACCGTGGCGACGGCATCGGCGGTCGACTTGATCGGCGGCGGGCTCGTGCAAGCCACTGCTGCCATGAATACCAGTGCAACGACGACGGTCGCACCACGGACCCAATCGGGAACATATCGCATAGTCGTTTTCCTTCAAAAAAAAAGAGCGCGCCGGTGTGGTGTGCAGGCCAGATTGACGCGCAAAAAAAACGCGCAACCGGTGGGTGCGCGTTTAGTCGGGGGAGACTTCCGACGAGTTTGCGGATTTTGAGCCGCTAACTGTCGGTCGTCAATTCTCCCGTATGTCGTTGTTTTCTATGCGTGCGGTCGCCAGTGCTTCTCGACGTAATCCGTTTCGATCAGCAGCAAACGCCATGCCGCATAGGGAATCACGCTGCGATCGGGATCCCTTTCGCGGGTATCTCGCGCCGTCCACTTGCGCACGGTTCGCCCGCTGACGCCGACCAGATCGCCCGCCGTGGATCCGGTCAGCGAAGCGAGCCGCAGCACCTTGCGCACGTCGTAGTAGCGCGGGTGAATGTAACGCCGGTCCCGGTACTTGAGCAGCGAGCACGAATTGCTGATCGACTTATCGGTCGGCGTGCCGTTTATGGGCCCGCTCACAGCAGCGGCACCTGGCGCGCGTTCAACGGATTGAGTTCGTCTTCGCACCGCGCTAGCAGCTGATCGAGAAACCGGTGCGCGTCGACGAGCTCGTCGGCGTCGACGTGTAACTCGAGCACGCGCTGGCGATCGCCGCCGGCCTCGACCAGGAGCAACAGTTCCTCGACGCGGTAGTGCAACCCGTAAAGCAGCTCGCTCGTGCGCGATCGGCGGTCGACCTCGAGTTCGAGCCGCGGCGCACCGAACGACGTTTCACGCAGGGCGGCAACGAGTGCGATTTGTTGTTTGCGTTTCATCCCTCGACCTCCCGACCGAAACAGTCGCGCGTCAGGATCTCGCACAGTTCCTCTTGTTCGTCCGGATCGTAATTGTCCTGCAGGATCTGTGCGATCGCGTTCGTATCGAGCGCCGCTATCCCGACCGCCAAATCTACCAGCTGCGCCGACTGATCCGGCGTCGCCATGCCGAGCAGGTTGATCGCGACCCTGACCCGTCGCTGCTGCTCCGTGATTAAGTGTCGATCCCGATTCATAGGTAAAACTCCCCGCAGCGTCACGCCGCGATAGGTTTGGATCCGGCAATCGCGATCGCGATCGTCGGTGAAAAAAAGGGGTGATTTGTGCCTCAAGGTTTTACCCCTGGTTACGGTAGCGCCCGCGGTCGCGGTGCCTTGAGCCCGGATATTAGGTTATTTGTTCCTAATCCGCAATAACCGGTCGTTTCGAGCGGATCCGACGTCCTGTAGTGCCTTCTAAGCGACGATCTCCGTCGACGCCTTGCCAGCCTATTGCCTGTCCCTCAATCGTGGATCAGCAATACAGCGTCGTGCGGTCGCGGGGTTTTGCGGGATACCGGTACCGACCAAAGCGGCGCAGGCCGAGTATTGAACCGCGAACCAGCCGCTGCCCATCGTGGCGGCGTCGGCCGCGCCGCTGTAGATCGGTGAGCCCCTGGGGCGCTTTCGACGCTCACAGGTGCCGGGCTGCGTGCTGCAAGCAGATCGACGGCCACGCGGCGACGGTCGGGAACAAGTGCTGCTCGTACCGCGGCGACCACGTCCGCTGCCAGCTGGAAACGTGCAGCTCGACGGCGCGAGCTCGTTGCCGCTCGCTGCACCGATCCGGCGCCCGAACGACCTCGACGATTGCGAGCGCCATGATCGCCCGGATGAAACCGGCGCGCGGGATTTTCCATCCGTATTTATTGGCGATCTCGAGCCCGACGTACAGTGCTTCGGTAATCAGCGGCTGCAGTTCGCTTTCGTCCTGCAGGAATAGGAAGCGACCCATATGCAGCGGCGCGCCGGTCAGCCCGTAGAGTGCGCCGGCGAGTTCCGTCGGTCCTGCAGGTGCGCCCGATCGGGTGTGCTCCGTGCCGGCGCGGTGCCTGGCGTTGACCAGGTGCGACGCTTCCCAAAGCGCACGCGCCGCACCTTGGCGTGCGTACTCGGGCGGCACGCGCGATCGCACAGCGAACGACGTCCAATCGACCAGGTTGCCGCCGTCCGGCCACGTGCGCCCCGCGGTCAGCCGGGCGAGTCTCTCGGGGATCGGCATTAGCGTACGACCTCGATCTCGATCGGGTACAGAGACTCGGCGATTTTCTTTTTGGCTTTGAACTGATCGGTTGCATAGCCCTTGACGTCGACGTAATGGATCGACCCGTCGACGTGAAACTCGAGGAAATCGACGACCAGGCGAACGCGTCCCGGCAAATGGATCGGCACCTGTCGCAGGAAATAGAGAACCTCGCCGGCGGCGACGCGCAGCAGCAGTGCCTCGTAGTACTTCGCCTCTGCCAGTGAGTCGAACCGGATATCGCCGACGATCGTCGGCATCGCTTTGTATTTTCCGGGGCCCGCCGGTGCGTCAGCCCCGGTAGTACTACGGGTGAGCTTTTGCTCGGCCTGCGCGCGCAGCCCCTTCGGTAAGTCGTTGAGCGACCAGTTCGACACTTACGCGATCCGCCAGCACCGATAGTGCGTGCTGCTTATCTTGCGAAACGAAAACGTGTACTGCGGTTTCAACTTCCGCGCAGCCTGCGAGCACGACTTGTAACGCGGCGAACGGATCGCGAAAGAATCGCCGACGCTCATTTGTTCGAACGGGTACGCCGACGACACCGTGTTGCGCGGCGGCAGCGGCACATCTTTTTCGATCACGAACAGCGTATCGGACGCGCCGGCCATTTCTTTGCGTACTTGTTCGACGCTGACGGATCCGCTGGCGCCGTTCCCCTTCGCTGATTGTGCGCGACCAGGTGCGACGGGTAATTCGGTGCGCTTGAAACGCCCGCCCGATTCCGTGACGAGCTTATGCTTGCGCAGTTCCTGCAATCCCGCGACGACTTCGGCGAGCGTCACGCCGGGAATAAATCGCTGCCCGGTGCCGTCGAGAAATTCCCCCGGCTGGACAAGCTTGTGCGGCGGCAGACGGTCCAATATCTGCTGCGTTAGTGGTTCGGCCATCGTTACTCCCTCACGCGCACTCGGTCGTGCGCTCGTCTGTTTCGGTTTCCGTGTCGAACGCGCCCGGATCCGGCTGCAGCTTCAATACCTTGCAGCCGCAGCACGCGAGGCTGAACTCGAACCGTTTCGATTCGGTGTACACGTTGTGTGCCACGTGCAGCCAAACGTCGGCGCGCTGCCCGCACGGGCAGGTGCCCATCGGTGGGATCATGGCGGCGGCGAACGTCGTCGGACCGTTCCATACGAAACCCTTGTCGGACGGTGGGGCGACAAGCATGACAAGGTCGCCGGGCTCAATTGGGCGGTTTAAGCAGTCGAGGATCACAGCACCAGCATTACAGTGACGCGTCGCAGGTTTTGCCGGGCTCGAGAATCCAATCGCACAGCGCAACGGACACCTTGCCGCAGACCTGACACGGCGTGACCATTTTTCCCTTGCCGCAGACGATCGCCACGCGCCCTCCGAAATTAAAGACCGTGCAAGTCATGCGCCGTATTGCTCCCCCACCGTTCGAGCGTTTTTATTCGCTTGTGCAGATCGCGGAGGATCTCGAACAGCACAAGGTCGCGCTGGCGTTTGCGCGGCACGTCACCGTGGGCGCCGGCCGAACTCTCGATCGACTCGAGCACCTCGAGTTCCCACGGATCGAGCGCGTTGCGTTCGGGGGATCCGTGCGAATAGCTCACGACTTGACCTGCTTGAGTTCCTCGAACACGCGCAGCATTTCGACGACGTCCCCCGATAAGGCAACGACCTCGGCACGGTCGAGCAGCTCGCGGATCCAGTGCGCCCCGAACGCGCCGCCGGGCCCGATCTCGAGGTAGAGCTCGAGGATCCCACGAACGCGGCGCTGCTCCTTTGGGAATGCATCGGCGAGCGTTTCGATCGGTTTGGTGTCGTTCACGGGCAACCCCTCCGCAGCGCGAGTTGATTCGCCCGACCGTGCAACCATAGCGAGAGATCCGCGGCCGACAGATCCTCGACGTTTGTTTCAGTCAATTTATCGTCCCCCTATTGCCTGGCGCATTTCGCGAATCCGCTGCTGCCAGGTTTCCGGATCGATCCGCTGCCATATCGGCTTCGTGATTTTGCGAACCTGCGCTCGCTCGTACGCCTCGAGATCGAGCTCGCGTTTCTGGATGTACACACACTGCCCGACGAACTCGCCGAGCGTGGGCGGAAACTTCGGGTGCGACGCTGGCAGTGCATCGATCGCCTGGCGCACGACGTCGGGTCGATACTTGGCGAGGTGAAACGCCCACTCGCGCAGCGCTCGTCGTATATCGACCTTCGGCACGGCGTCGAATCGGGAATTCCACAGCGGCCCGTAGATACTCTGCAGCCGCGACCAGGTTGCGCTTGCGAGCTTGATCGCGTCGCTGCCTGGTTCATTCGCTGCCGCCCTCGCCGAGTCCTTCCGCGACGGTGTCGTGGTAGTTAGCGCGTCGGTCGCTAGGTCTGCTGCGTTTTTCATCGCTTAATTGATCCCGCACGAATCCCCGCAGGTATATCGGCGTCGACGACCTCGAACCGCGGAACTCGATCGATGCCGCGATCGCCCGGTCGAGTTGCTCGAGGGTTAGCCCGTGGCGGATCCACTCGATTACCAGCTGCACGACGTCGGCGTCGTTGGTGATCTGGTGCAGCTGCCAACCGGCCTCGAGTAGCCGATCGTTGATTGCCTGCTTTGATGCCGCGCTCCTGTCAGATGGTGGTTTAAGTGGTGGTTCAAGAATGCCCCGGCGGTCAGCCTCCGGGGGCCCCTGCGGTTTTTCGCCGGGGGGCCCGGCAGTTTTCGCCGGGGGGTCCATTGTACCGGCGGGCGGATCCGGCGCCAAGTTTACGGCGCGCGCCGCTAGCTTTTGGACGTTAATTTGATAGGAATTTGACGTCCGCGCGCCGCTGTCGCGATAGCGATCGGATACGTCGACGAGCTCGCCCAGCGCGTGCAGGTGGTCGCGGACCTGGCGCACCGATAGATCACACTTGTGCGCGATCGTCGCCTGTGACGGCCAGCTGTGCCCGTGGTCGTCGCTGAAATCGCACAGGCACATCAGCACCAGCTTGCGCGCCGGCCTGAGTTTCACCTCCCACGCGAGCGCCATCAATTTAATGCTCACGCGAACACTCTCCCTCGTGGTGCTCATAGTCCCACTCGCCACACCGTCCGCACCGGTAAACCGGTTCGGAGCACCCGTCGCCGTGTACTTGGCACACGCGCCCGCCGTCGGTTTCCCACGCATGCCCAAACGTTTTGCACGGGTGATCGCCGGCGATCACTTGCGCCTCGGTAACGAGCTCGCGGAGCGTCCTCACGCGGACGACTCCCAACGCCCGCACGCGGGCCACTTGAGCCTGATATCGGTTGCACTGCCGCGGGTGCGTTTCACCAGATCAGTGTTCCGGCGATTGTGAACCGCCCGCGAATGTAGATCGTGACGTCGCCCCTTGCGTCGAGCGTTGCACCCTTGGCGATCGTCACGTCGTGGTCGGGGACGTAGTACTCGCCATGCTCGAGCACGAGGTAACCGGTTATAACTTCCGGGATCCGAGCCCCGGCATTCAAGATCGGAAACACGCACGCCGCGGCGAGTGCGCCCGTCGCCTGCGGGAAATGGCGGCGCGTGCTCATACCTTCGGCCTAAACATGGTCCCGGCGCCGCCGGATCCGTGCGTTGGCGGTTGTGGACACCGACCAGGTAGTGCGCGAGTTCTTCGTCGTCGAGTTCCATGAACCAGCGCCATTCCGTCGAATAGATGCACAGCGGATCCCTGCGCGTGTGCTTTTTGATTGTTGCCATGCCTCAAAGTCTCCCGATAAAAAGCGGGGGGGGCAGTTGCGAGTGCCCCCCCTAATCCAGCCAAGCAATTTATAAAACTCTTCGGCTTGCCGCTCCTTATGGCGCACCGAACATTGGTGCTCAGGTTTTCGGACGCAGCAATCGTCGGAATGCGGCGCCCCATGTTCGATCGATCACGCGCGGCGGCGGCGGCGCCGGCGGGTTCGGGCGCGCGCGTTTGTCCATGGCGTCGAGCGCGGTTGTTGCGACGATCGCCGCTGTCGGTTCGGATCCGCCGGCGATAGTCTCGAGCGCGGCGCGAAAGTAATCACGCTCCGCGCGGTGGATCCTGCTGAATTCCTTTGTGCCGCCGAGCGCGAAATCGCAATCGGCAAGACGCTCGCGCAGCCGTTGAGCGCGCCCGCCGCACAGTAGCACGGAGGTTGACCGCTCGTTCTCGGCTACTTGAGTTTCGATCAGCGTCACAAACATACGATGTCTGAGTGCGATTCCAAATGCATCATGGCGTCTGGCAAGCGCTTCCTCAGCTTTGTGCCAGTCAATCACTTCCGCGACGGTGCTTGGGTTTACCATCGTTGGATTATATTCGCCCTGCTCGTCGCCAATCCGCTGCACCAGCCGCTCGTTCTCGGCTTTGAGTTGGTCGCGCTCTTGTTTCCACCGCTCGGCCTGTCTGATTGCCTCTTGCGTGTCATCGATCTCCTTGATCGTCTCGCCGACTTTACCTGCAATTGCCTCAAGCTCAAGCAGGCGGGCGGCGGCTTGGCTGAACCTGGCATCACGTTGTGGTGCTGCTTTGTTTTCCAACCACTGCGCCAGTTCTTCGGGGGTTTGGTCAGTCATCCGCTTTCCTCCTCGAATTGTCTGCGGCGTAGTTCCGTTTGTGTCGGCTCTTTCGCTTTCAGGTATTCACCGATCCAGTAATCGATCTCGTTGCGCTGGCGTCGAAGCTTGCGAACGTAGAACGCAACAACGACCACCAGGACAAACACAAACCCGATCACGAACAGCGCGAAGTGTTTCAGCTCAATCACGAGACACCAAACCGCAGCGACCTTTCGTGTGACCGGTGTCGGTGAACTTCCAGCAGGCACACGTCATGTCATCACCTCCTTCTCCCGCTCTTGCTCGAATTGGTTGGCGTCTGGGGATATTTTTAGTAAACGACAACCACAAGCGCACTGGGAGCCACCAAAAGGCACGGCCACTTCCGGCGAGTGACATATCCTGCATGGTCCCGTTGAATTGGGAACAATCGCGCCAATGCCCCAGCACGATTCACCTCGCCAATTTTGGCCGTGCGGGTCGTCACCATTGATAACCTGAACCAAGTCTCCCGTCGACAGTAGTATCCCGTTGCAATCTTTCATGTCAGACCTCTCTTTTTGGCCTACAGGATAGCACCGGCAATAGCCCTGATCGGATATCCCAGTCCCTCTCAGCGCGTTTCTGGTTGCCTGTAACGGGTCCACGAGCGCCACAGGTGTTGCAGCGTATGTGGGCGAGTGGGGCAAGTCCTTCGGCCTCTATGGCCTCGAGGTTGGACTCGTCTCCACAAAAGGGGCAGGGCTGTTCCACAGTGAGCGTGCGGCTTAAAGCCGTGGCGCGCTCACCTGTCGGTTTGTCGTCAGGGTCAATCACCAGTTACCTCCTGATCCGAGCCCCGGCATTCAAGATCGGAAACACGCACGCCGCGGCGAGTGCGCCCGTCGCCTGCGGGAAATGGCGGCGCGTGCTCATACCTTCGGCCTAAACATGGTCCCGGCGCCGCCGGATCCGTGCGTTGGCGGTTGTGGACACCGACCAGGTAGTGCGCGAGTTCTTCGTCGTCGAGTTCCATGAACCAGCGCCATTCCGTCGAATAGATGCACAGCGGATCCCTGCGCGTGTGCTTTTTGATTGTTGCCATGCCTCAAAGTCTCCCGATAAAAAGCGGGGGGGGCAGTTGCGAGTGCCCCCCCTAATCCAGCCAAGCAATTTATAAAACTCTTCGGCTTGCCGCTCCTTATGGCGCACCGAACATTGGTGCTCAGGTTTTCGGACGCAGCAATCGTCGGAATGCGGCGCCCCATGTTCGATCGATCACGCGCGGCGGCGGCGGCGCCGGCGGGTTCGGGCGCGCGCGTTTGTCCATGGCGTCGAGCGCGGTTGTTGCGACGATCGCCGCTGTCGGTTCGGATCCGCCGGCGATAGTCTCGAGCGCGGCGCGAAAGTAATCACGCTCCGCGCGGTGGATCCTGCTGAATTCCTTTGTGCCGCCGAGCGCGAAATCGCAATCGGCAAGACGCTCGCGCAGCCGTTGAGCGATCAAGCAGTCGGACGTCACTTGCCGCGGGTCAGCCATTAAACGCGCCGCACTCGCAGACCATGTCGTGACCGACGCGCCCGCCGCACAGGTAGCACGGAGGTTGACCAGGTGGCGTCGGCCAATTGTCCGCCAGTTCGAGTTGATCGGGTGCCGGTGGATCCGGTTGCGGCGTCGGCCAAGAATTCTCGAGCGGCGGTTCCGGATCGATCCGATCGGGCGGACACGACGGGCAGAACATGCGCCGGCGCGGCAGCGGTCGGAACCAATCATTGCAGAACACACAACAGGCCGACATGCCTGCGCGCACGAGCTCGGTCACGACGTTGCTAGCCAGCGCCATAGTCACCGCTTACGACTAGAATCAGTAGGACAAACAGGGCAGCAGAGATTGCGTTTCGCATTGGATTGATAGAGCCTGCACGGATCTCGCGTCGGAATTTAACCGCCGCGGGTGTGCCTGGTCAACTTGTAAGGTGGGAGAAAAGCTGTGCAGAAATTGTGGATATTACGGGGAAAAGTGCGGGTTTGTGTGACGATTCTTGTTATTGCAGGAATGGTGCCAGCTGCAGTCGGTTGCAGCGGCGGGAAGCAAGTTCGGGCAGACACCTGGCGAACATACCAGGAAATATGCCAAACGGGCGTGGCGGCGTTTGCTGCAACGACCTACGGAACGAAGCTCACTTGCTCCGACGGTGCCGTGTATTTTGTCTACAGCTAAGTCGGGTCGACGTCCGTATATTCTACGGCCGGCGGTTTCACCCAAACTTGCATGATCTCGACGCCGCGGCCGCCGTCGTCGCGGCGGTCGCTTAGTTCGTTTTTGTAGGTAACGCGCCAATACGTGTCATCTGCTCGCCTGTAGTAAATCTCGTGTACGTGCCGTGCCGTTGGCTCTATCGGCGCGCGGTCGGTGCGCTCGCGCAGTTCGACGGCAGTTTTGCCAAGCAGCTCGTCGATCGTTGGTTTCGCCATAATCTATTGCCTGCCCTGGTCGGCGTAAAACGCCAGACCGTCGAGGAATACGATACCTGTCGTCGTGCTCCATGCGCCAGTTAAGGTTGTTTGAAAATTCACACCGCCGTTTGTTTCGATGTATATCCGCGCGATTGTGTAGTTCGTACCGTCGAAGCACATGACAGCGGGACTGATTTCCGCGGTCGGGCGGAATCCGGCGTCGAGCACAAAAATTTCTGACGCCGGCGCTGCGCCGTTTTCAACTAACCCCTTGAGCAGCACGAGCCCGTCAGGATTCTTGCGATAGCCGGCCGTCGTCCATGTGGCGGAGTCGTTGTAATTTATCCATGTTCCCGACAGCGTCGGCGCTATCCATGGGCTAGCAATACTATCAGGCATTTTTGCGCGCCCCGATCACGATCAATTCGACGGGCGGCGGTGCATCATCGAGCGCTTTTAGCGCGATCCTCACTTTGGGCGGGCGACCGTCGACACGGTGCAACAGATACATGCTTAATTTTGTAAGCGCCTTTATCTGCGCGATCGCCGCCGGCAAATCCTGCACGCTTTCGTCGACCCATGCGTCGAGCTCCGCTTGCGTCATGTTCCGCAATTGATCCACCGTCGGTGATCGCTTCGTCGCCTGCCAACCGTCGTATTCGGCCGAGCACATTTGGATCAGATCGAGTCCCATCAATTATGCCTCTAGGATATTAACTGCTTCGAACCAGTAGACGCCGCCGCCAAGTGACGAACCGCCGACCGAGCCGACGATCAATGTGTCGTGACTCATGGCAACGGAACTGCCGAAAAGTTGATTGGCGAACGGCTCGAGCGTTTCGATTGCTTGGATCAGCGTCCATACTTCGCTATCCGTTTGTCTATCCCAGATTTGCACCTGCCCGACGTTTGCATGGTCTGCACTGTGCCAATCAGACGCGCCCGCGGCGATGCGCGTAGGTGCGTCGCCTGGTCCGAATGCCAGACTTTTGCCGAATTGTGTCGGGTTGGAAACGTCCTGAAATTCGATCGTCTGCTGCAACGTCCAAGTGTCCGTCGTTGTTTCTTTCAGGATATGCACGCCGCCCTCAGTCGGCGTTGACGGGTGATTTGGCGATGCCACAGCGATATACGTGCCGTCGTCGCTGATCGTCAAAGCGTCGCGGGTCGTCAGACTCAACCCTGCCTCGGGTACGTCAAAAGTGTCACGCTCGGTAAACGCCGTGCCGGTGTCGCGATAGATATACACTCGCCCATCCGTGCCTAGGCCGAAATCTGTCGCGAGCACGGCGAGCGTCGAACCGTCAGCGGAAAAGCGCACGACGTGGCCGAAATAACGCTGCCCCGATGCCGGCCCGTTGATCGGTGCCGGCGACGCGCCATAAGGTGCCCAAGCCGTGCCGGTGCGTTTGTAGATGTGAATGCGCCCGTCGTTCGCGGCACCGTTGTTGTATCGCGATGCACCGACGCAGGCAAAAATCCCATCGTCCTTATTGATAGCAACCGATTCGCCGCGACCCTCACCGGCTGATCCGGCGACGTTGTGTTCGATGGTGAAAACGCCATCCAAAAAACTATAGATAACGTGCCTGCCCGATGCGGCGCCGTTTTCAGTGTCTGCCCAGTCACCGACCATAAAGCGCTGGCCGTTCTGGGCGATACTTACGGCGTGCCCCCAATTGCCCGCCGTCGTGGCGGGACTGAGAATTGTCTCGTTGACGACTTCCCATATCCCGCGTTTTTTCATTAGGTTTACTTTCAGACCATCGGCGCCGGTAGGTGCGCCAGCGATGCAGAACAAACCCGAGCGCGCCATATCTACGCCTAGACCATAATTCGAACCACCGGGGCCCTGGTTGTATTGGAGCTGCTTGAACAGCCCGCGCGCAGAATAGCCAATGATTTGATTGCCAGCGATCGACCACTCGGAATCGCCGCCGTTATTTACCGACAGTATCCTCAATCGAGATTCCCATTCTTCGCCTTCGGATATATTGATTGAGACCTCGTCGACCGTGGAATCGCTAACGATCGCGACCGTGCGCCACGCTGCCGCCGACGTCCGGCGCGCCTGTATTTCGTACGCGCTGAATGCTGCGTCCGTTGTCACCGTCCACGAAATAGTAGCGCTAGCGATCAGATTGCCGATTGCCGGGCCGACTGCCTGCAGTTCAGACGTTTTCGTGATCGTCGGCGCCGACGGCGTCGCGATCTGCACGATGCCGATCACTTCCTCCTCGACGCCGATCGGTTCCGGAATAAACTGGATTTTTGTCTGCGCATTTATCTGCGTGTGCGCCTGCGTGCCGAAATACCACGACGACCGATCCGGGATCTCGTCGAGTAGCCAACCGAGCAGATCGGATCCGGTCGTGCGCTCGTCACGCGTGCCGCGGATAACGCTCGCACCGTGGCTCGCGGTGCGCCGGGCGACTGCGTTCGGCGGCGTGCTGTCGCCGTCGAGCAGCAGAACAAATCCACCGGGTGCGCCGCCGCCGCCATCGCCCGCCCAGTAATTATCGCCGCGTGAAACACTCGCTTGTCCGGCGGATCCGTTGGCGCCGCTGGTATCGATATCGGCGCTCGCACCGAAAGACATTCCGCGCGCGATGATAAGCAGACCCGCCCCACCGTCGCCGCCGGCGCCGCCGTTCGCGTTTAGTGTCGATCCATAGTCGCCGGTGCCGATCCCGCCGGGCCCGCCGGATCCGGTCAGCTTGGTCGGCAATCCGGTCAGCGACGTTCCGGCGGCGTTGATTGTGAGCGCGAACTCGGGCAGTGCGCCGAGCGCCGGCGCATAAGACCAGGCAACGCCGGGGTTCGGTTCCTTTTCGCCGATGAACTGCGTCGACTGCGACAGATTTGTGTGCCGCAGTCCGCCACCAGCAGACGGCGAGCCGACATAACCGACGACGCCCTGCGTCGCGTTGTTGGTGTACAGCGTTTGCCCGTTGCCGCCGTTCTCACCGCGCCCGACGCCGTCAAACGAGCCCAGCTGCGTGAAAAACCCGCGCACGAAAATGCGCACCGTTCCATTGATCGTGATCGTCACGCCCGAATTCAGCTGCAAATTGCCGAGATAAAAATAGTCGCCGGCGGTGAGGTTGCCATTGCTGATAATGTTGCCGCCGCTGATATTTAGCGGCACGTCGAGATCGGTCGCGCCTTGCGACGTGTACCACGTGTTTGCCAGGTGGGACGCGGCGACGCTTTCAGTGATCGCGCCCGCGGCCTGCGAGGATCCGAACAATGTCAGATTGACCGCACCCGTCACCCAATCCGTCGACGACTTTTGCACTTCGAACGATCGATCGAGCCCGGTTCCGGTGTGTATGTCGCGGATCTGCGAAAGATTTACGCGAACAATGTCGCCGACCTCGAGCACGTTGAACCGGTGAAAGACGCGCAGCGTCAGCCGCAGCGGCGGGCCCGCGTGGCGCGATCGGAACGTGTCGAAGTGTGTGCGCAGGTTCTCGTCGTTGTTGACTGCGGTCGCGACGCCGCGGAAAACGAAACGTTTGGTATTCGCCTTACCCCAGATCGCAATTGAGTCCGTGTCGATTAGCACATTCGATTTCGTGTACTGGTCGTCCTTGGCCTTCTCGAGGTGGTTGAAATTCCAATCGACTTGTATCGTGTTGATTATGTCGGGCAGCGAGTGCTCGAGCTCCCCGTAAGCGGCGATCGTTTCATTGTTGAGCTCGGCCACGTAGTCGGCGTCGTTCAATACCTGCGTGAACCGCTTTAGTCCTATCTCGCCGCTCGCATAGACCGGCATGTATCCGCCGATCCACAACAGAATTTCGCGCTCGATGAACCGCTTCGCGTCCTGTTTCTTGATCCCGATAAAACGCAGCCGGATCGCTTCGGGATCGCTACCGTCAGCCGGCGAGGTGCTGTCGTACAGGTCGACGCCGATGCCGGTGAAATCGGCCGCACGGATGTACGCCGCCGGCATGTCCGCGTGCCAGTGCGCCGGCGTCGTGTCGGCGCCCTGCCCGATTAGTGTGCCATCCATTACAGAGCGCAGGATCTTGATCGCCGGGCCCTCGAGATAAACGACCTCTTCGATTTTCGGCTGGCGATCATTGTCGGCGCCCGAATTGAGATCGACCGCCGCTTGCGACGAACTCAACGCGCCGCGCGCCAAAACGTGCAGACTGATTCCGTCGGTTGTGTGCGTGAACAATGCGGTGCTCGCGTTGCCTAACGTCGGATGATCGCCGCAACGGATTATCTCGTCCTTGATCTTGACGTAGCACACGGCGGTATTCGGCGCGTCGCTGTAGCCGCCGTCGTGGTCGACTAAGAAAAACGTGTCGGTTTTATTCGGCTCGTGAACGGGTATGTGCGTTTGCGTCGCAGTGATGTCGGTTTTGAGCGTCGTTGTGTGGACGTCGAAAACGTCCTTGCGTGCGAACCGCTGCGCGTCGGATGCGTCGATCGTGTAAACGCTATCGCGGTAGGTCGGGCGGTCGACGAAAAACGTGTGCCGCAGTTCGTAGTCCGCCCATATCATAGTGCCGTAACCGACCCAGACCTGCACGCGAGCGCGGCGCATGCCGTCTCCGTCGGTGTTTATTGCGTCCTCGATCAACTCGGTCAGCGTGCCGCTTTCCGTTTCCTTTGAGATCGACAGTCCATACACGGACCCGTCGAATCCGGACTGCTCCTCGAACGTGATCGAGCCGCCGGCGCCGGCGACGATCGTTTGCGTGTGATAACCGTCGGCACTTTGCAGCGTGCCATTGGTGCCGCCGAGATCGATACGGATCGAGCCCGCCGTGCGCCCGCGGATCCCGAACCGCACTATGCAGCTGTCGCCGCTCGCGAAGCGGTTGTTAGTTTGCGCAAGGGTTGCGGCGCCGCCGCCGTACGTCGCCTGTCGGTTCGCCGTGTCGATCGTGACGTCGCCGGATACCGTCGTCCAATCGCCGGCGCCGAACTCGCCGTCCTTGACGAAGTTGCGCGGATCGATTACCTCGAACTTCAGATTGCCGATTTCTGATATCGCTTTTTCCGGCGTCACGCGTTGCGACACGCCGTCGACGTTGCGCAATGTATCGTTGAGCACGTTCGCGCCGGTCGGGTACTTGGCGTGCACGTCGCTCGTGGCATAGACGACGTTCGTGTCGGCCAAATCTAGCGACATGCCGACCGTGACGTGTACCTGTTTGTTGAGCGCAAAGTTAGCGCTCGAGAAGTTGTTGTTATCAATTAACATAAGTGCGCAGTTTTAGGACCGTTAGGCGAAACACGTCGAGCCCGACCTCGAGTCGGTCGAACGACCATTGTTCCGTTATGAGATAGGCGCGGGTGATAGACGTCGACGGAATGGCGACCGTGCCGAACGGATCGAATTCGAACGGTTCGTAGTTGTCGACGGAGTGCAGGAATTCTTGCCACAGATCGATGTCGGCGAGCGCGATCTGCGCGGCTTGTATCGACCAGGTGCCGACGCCGGCGTGTCGCAGCCCTTCGAACTGCCCGCCGACGGATTCGTTAGTGCGTTTGTTAACCGATCCACTCGGCGCCGATAGGCTCGCGTTGAACTCGAGCGTATATTCGGTGCCGGCCACATGCCCTGTCGAGAGTTGGCGCTCGGCGCGGTATTCGAAATAACTCATGCGACGAGCTCCGCTTGCTGTCGGGTTCCCGCATCGATCACTACGACGTCGCGATTGTTGACGGCGTCACGGATCTCGGGGATTACGTCGTCGAGCACGAACTGGCGACTCAACACGTTGCCGGTGATATGGATTGTCACGCTCGACTGCGACGTGCTTTCAGGATTGACGGTGATCGGGTTCGACGGTTCGCCGGGGTTCGCACCGCTGCCGCCGCCGGCGCCGCTGATCCCGCCACTGCCGACCGACGCGGCCTGCGCGAGTCCGGTCGCTGCGATCGCTGCCACAGATGCCGCGCCGAGTGCTGTGATCTGACCGGCGACCGGCGGGCCCGCGATCGGGCCGAGTTCCTCGAGCGCGCGCATTGCGGCTGCTTTGGTCGACATGATCGTGTTCGCGATCGCCAACCCTTTATGCAGCGCGATCGCCGCGATCGCTGCCGACTTACTCTTGCCGGCGAATGCCTGCAGGAGTGCGACGCCTTGCGACAGTGCCGCCATGCGCGCGGTTATTATCATTTCGCTCGCTGTTTCCTCGATTCGGATCCGCTCCGCCGCTTGCTCCGCATACTTGCGCGTCGCTTCGGCTTCGGGTTCGATCCACATGTCGAGGTGCTTTTGCCGCTCGGCGAGAATCCTTGCTTGTTCTTCCTGCAGGATTTCGAAAATCAGCTGATGCTTTGCGCGCTCCTGTTCCTCGATCACGTTGAGGTTCGGCAGTCCGATCGGCACGCGTTGCCCTTCCGTGATCGAGATCGGCGGCGCGCGACCGGCTTCGGCCGCGGCGCTACTCTCACCGATCGCCGCGCGTTCCTTTTGCAATGCGAGAATCTGTTTCTGCACCTCGAGCAATTCGATGGTGCGCGTTTTCAGATCGGCCGCTTCCTGCCCCGATGCTTTGAGCGCTTCGACCTGCGACAACAGAATGTCGCGGCGGGTGCGCAGATTCGTCAGATCGCCGGCGATATCGGCCAGCCGACCCTGGTCGGTGTTCAAGACATTAACGAACGAAAGAAACAGTTTTAACTCGGCGGTGCCGTCCTTGAGCTTCGTCACGAACGTCGTAATGTCGTCGGCGAACTCGACCGCCAGCTGATTGCCGAGCCCCTGCATTGCCGACGTCAGGCGAGTCGTCGCATCCTTTGCTTCCGACATTTTGTCGGCCGTTGCTTTGTCGAGCGTCAGACCCAGCGCGTCAGCTTCCTTGCGCAGTTCGCGGATCGCGGCCGACCCGCCTTCCATCGTCTGCAGCAGCGCCACGCCTTCGGTGTCGAACAGCTTCATCGCGAGCCGAACTTTGTCGGAATCCTTTTCGACGCCCTGCATGGCATCGGCGATCGCTTCGAATTGCTGCTCCGGCCGCAGCCGGCTAAGCGACTGCACCTCGAGTCCGAGTTCGGCGAGCGCGCCTTTCGCCTCGCCGGTTCCTATTGCCGCCTCTGCGATCCGCCGGGTCGCGCGCTGAATGCCGGTCGTTAGTGTCGTGAACTGCACGCCGGTGCGCTCGGCAACGAACTGGTATTGCGAGAGCGCTTCGGTCGATGCGCCCAACCGCGTCGAGAGCTTGTTGATCTGATCGCCGGCGGCGATCGCCTTTTTGGTGAGCGCAAGCAGACCTATACCGGCGACGCCGGATATCGCAGTCTGGAACTTGAGCAGCGCGCCGCCCGTTTTCGTGACGATCGTGCGAAAGGATGTCGTTTGCCGCGCGGCCTGTTTCATCCCGCGTTCAAACTTGGCCGACCGGGTGCGAATGTCGACGATTAGGCTACGAAGTACGCTTGCCGCCATATGCTTTTAGCTCCGCCTTGAATTTCTTCGCCGCCGCGAGTTCGCGTTTCTCTCGCGGGATAAACGGCATAAAGTCGCTCGGCTTGTAGACCTTCCGCCGTTTGCTGCTGGTGTTAATGTTCGCAAGCAGTGCGTGGCCGATCGCGACGCGCAGGTCTGCGCGTTCCTCGCCGAACGGTTCGATACTGTAGTACGCCATCCAATCCGTAAATTCGCCGGACAACATATCGGTCTGTAGCTCGCGGACGGTTCGCCCGCCCAGCGCTAACGCTAGACGGTGCCAGAACAAACGATCCGGCCGCTGCTTCAGTCCTGTATTGCGTCCTCGAGTGACTCAGGTGCCAGCCCGTTAAGTCGCTGCGCTTCCATCGTCAAACGCTCGAGCACCTTCCACGACTTTTTGCCGAGTCGCTCGATATCGGCCGGATCGGTAAACATAGGTTCGAGATCCTGATCGCAGATCGCGAGCGCCAAGAATTGCAGCCGTTCCTCCGCAACCGTCACTTCCCCCGACGTTGCCATTAGTGTTGTGCGGTCAATACCCGACAGTGCGCGCACGCGCACGACCGAATTCGCTCCCCACTCTGGCGTGGGAACGTCCTTGTATAAAACGTCGGTGCCGGCGAGGATCTGCTCGAGCGTCAGCGGCGCCGCGGTGTCGGGTGCCTGCGGCGGTTGTTGTTTCGGTTTAGTCTCTTTGCCCATAAGTCGTTTAGTGCTCCTGGTTGTTTTACGTCCAAGTAACTATTCCGGATATTTCCAGCGTGACGCTCATCGTCACCGCTTCGTCGACGGATCCCGTGATCGGCGTGCCGAGCACGTACGCTGAGAACGTCGCGACACTGTTCGGCGAGTCGGTAAAGGTGATTCGCCAGCTGCGCAGCGTGCGATTCGTGCGATCGGTGCGGATCCCGGTGTGTGTGGCATCGGCCGGATCGTGCAGAACGTCGATCGATATCTGCCCCTCATCCTGCAGGCCGACGAGCTTTTCCTTTGCGGTGCTCTGTAGTGTCGTGACGTCGATCACCGACGCCTGCCCGCCGGGCCCGCTGAAACCCTGCACGCCGGCAATCGTCGTGTAGACTTCCGGGCTCGCAGCGTCGCCTCGTGCAACGATGATCCCTTGTGCTTCGCGTGCTGTCATTTGCTTAGACCTCTCGATTCCAAATTGAAATATCCAACGAGCGGCGGTAGAGATCGGGCTCGTCAACTTCTAACTGCTGGTCGTCGTGACCAGCGACTGCGAAAGTCGTCGCCGCGCGCGCAGCGTCCAGCACGGCGCGCACGAGTGTCTCGAGATCGTTCGAGTCGCGCACCCAACAGTCGACTTGAATGTGCGGGTTTTCTAGTTCGGTGTAACCCTGCAGATCGTAGAGTGATCGGGCGGTTATTCGTTGATACACAAGCGCCGGGTAGGTGACGTCTTGCGGTAGCTTTTCCTCGTAAATCCGCGTCGACACTATGCCGGCGACGGTGCCGTCGAGTCGCAGTGCGTCATACAAACGTGTTTCGGCGTTGCTCATTTTCTTAACTCGACCTCGATCCGTTCCCAAAGGCGATCGATCACCGCGGTCGCAGCCTGGTCTTTGCCTTCGTCGAATGCCGGGCGCATGAACGGGCGCGCGCGGTGGTGCTTTGTTCCGTACTCCTCGAACAGCCCGTAGAACGCACCGCCGGCTGATCGCTTGCCGGATCGCAGGCCGACGACGACGCGGAACTCGTCGCGGTCGCGGCCGCGGCGCGATCGCATAATGATCCCGCGCCGCAGTTGCCCGCTGCGCTTCGGTGCTTTCGCTTTTGCCTTGCGCCGGAAAATCACCGCGCCGGCGCGGGTCGCGTTGCGCACGACGCGCCCCTGTATTCGCTTGGGTGTGCGACGCAGTAACCGCTCGAGCTCGGCGGCGCCGAGCATTTGCAATCCGATAGGCTTCGCCATGGTCAGACGTTTTCCTCGCGGCACTCGAGGTTGAGTTGCCGGTTTCGCTCGCCGGGATTGAGTGCGGCGAGAATCTCGAACGTGCGCGTGCCGAACTGGATCCGGTGCTTCGTCGTGACGCCGGCGAGGTATCGAAGTACTACCACGTGCGTCGTATCACCGCGCACGGTGCTGTTGGCGTTTTTCTCCGTGCCTTTCACGGGATTGATCGACGCACGCCGGGTCGCGAACGTCGACCAGGTGTCGACCGTGCCGCCGCGCGCGTTCTGCGTCTGCGTCGTTTTCTGGATCGTGACCATGTGGCGCAGCGTGCCGGGGTTCATACGGCATAGATCCGGTATTGATCGAGGATCGACTCGACGTGCAGCGGCACCTTGGCAACGATCGTGCCGGTTACTATCGGCACACGTGCCTCGTACCAGTGCGCGACAATCATCGCGATCGCCTGGCGCAGCGCCTGCGGGATTGCGTTCTGATCGCCATACCCGGCAACGTAGGCGAGCAACACGGCGTCGGCCTCGAGCCGCGTCGCCGGCCAGCTGACGCCGTTCGCGCGCTCTACGATCCCCTGCGGGATGCTCAACTTGTATTGACTCGCGGCCAGCGTTTGCGTCGCGCCGTTTGCGTCGACATATGTGACCGACGCGACAGATAGGATCGGGCGGCGCTGCAACTTAAATGTCGTGATCGGGAACGCGTCGACGTAATGCGTCAGCGTTTGCGTGAAAAAAGCGCGCCCGGTGTAGTTCTCGGCATAGTTCGTCGCGGCTTGGATCAGCAACGCGATATATCCGTCGTCGTCGGTGTGCTCGACCTGCGCGTGTTTCTTCGCGTCCTCGGCCGATATCGGTACGCCGGCGGGTTCGGTTGTTCGCAGCTCATAAGCCATTGCTAAGGTGCCCCCATGCTTCGCCCGATTCGATGTCGGACCAGTGCCAATCGGCAAACGGTAATAGGTCGCGCCAGTTCGGCTCGTTGAGAATATGCGTCGCGTCGAGCGCCGTTACCTCAAGACCGAGCAGTGCCGCGCGAACTAGCGCTGTGCTCAGATAACCGCGGGCGAACCGATGGCGCGTCAGTGCCGCGTACAACGACTCGGTCGGCTTTTCGATTTCCGGGTGCAATCGTACGGTGTCGGCTTGCTCGACCGTGCCGCCATAGTCGGCGAGGAAAATCGTCCCGCTGTCGCCGGCCTGGTCGTCGATCTCGGGCGGCGCGCGCCCGGTGCCGAGCAAAAACTTGCGACCGCCGTCGGGCCGCAGCCAACCAAGCGACACGTTCGGCATACTCGCCATGTAGCGGCCTTGCGGTTCAAATCGGTAGTAGGCGCGATCTAACCAGATCGTGCGCTCGTGCTCGAGCCAATACTGCTTTGCAAAGTGCGGGCCGCTGACGACGTGAACGTCCGCCGGCGCGCGCGGGTCGTGCGTGACGCGAGCAGTCAGCCCGTGCGCTTCAAAGCCTCGCGAGAGCCACACGCCGTGTTCGACTTGATGTGCCTGCGCAGGATTGACGTGAACGGCAATATCCATGGTTCGTTGACCTCGAGCTCATGCGGATCGGGGCGACCGTGGAACGCGATCACGCTCGCATCCGCCGGCGGTGCTTGTTTTCCGCGACAGTGATACTTATACGAACAAACGCCCGGTAGACGAATCCAATCGTTGCCGAGCAAGTGCCACAGATATTCCTGGTCGCCGTAAAATCGTTCCGAGTCGATCGGGTAGTCGAACTCGCGTTGCGGTTTGTCCCACCAGCCCGACCACGCCATGACAGAGCTTTGAATGCCGCCGTGCCCGGACTGCGCCCAATTCGCCGGCGCGCACAAGCGGCCGCGCGGTGTGTTCGCGTACTCGACCAGGTAGTCGAGCTCGCCGCAGATAACGACGTCGAGATCCAAGTAAATACTCGGACCCATGGCGAGCGTCGGTGAGAATAGTCCGATTTTCTGCCACCAACCCGAATAACTGACGGGCGGCAATCGCGTCGTGATGCCGGGTAGCGTTGCTGTCGTTATACACACGAACTCGTGCGGTTCGCGCAGGTGCTGCTCCACCGCGTCGCGTAATGTGTACACGTAACCCGGCGAGTACTTGTCGCCCCAGAAAACGCAAAAAACAGTCAGCACCACACACCCCAGACGGCATTGGCGCCGCGCATTATTTCGTCGCCGAACTTCTCGTCGACCGCTTGCACGACGCCGGGGAAATTGCGGTCGTAGTCGTGACCGCACAGCAGACCGCCGGTGCGGATCTTAGGTAGCCACAATTCGATGTCGCGACGCACGGATCGGTAGTCGTGCTGTGCGTCGATGAACGCGAAATCCAGCGCGCCGACGTGGACCAATGGCGCGGCGCACTCGCTGTGCATCCGCATTTCGATCGCGCGCTCGCCGAACGGATTGACCGCCGATAGATACTGCGAATAAATCACCGACCAGTTCCAGCCGATATAGTCCTCGTTCGCGCCGGGCTGATCCTCCCACGGGTCGACGGCGTACATTTCGAGCGACGGATACTGGTGCAGCAGGTGCGCAATGAACCGCCCTTCCTTTACGCCGACCTCCGCGCCGAGCAACGGTCGGATGTGCGAGATCCAGCCGGCGACAACATGCCAGCGCGCGCTCCCCGTCACTTGCGTTTCCGCTTCCTGTCGGTGAAAACGACTTCCTCGCCGACGTCGCCGGCGGCGGCAGCAACCGCCGCGACGATATCGATTAGGTGTATCGCGTCACGCTTGACGCGCTCAACGATTATCGATTCGATCGAGTGCTTCGCGAGCTCCGCGATCAACGGCGGTTGCTCGGCGTGCCACTTCGGGCGATCGGTCATCATTAAATATTTTGACCCGCTGGTCAGCAGGTTGCTAAGCGCGAGCTCGCTTGCGGCGTAGGGCAAATGATTGAGCACCCATAGGCACAGGATCAGATCGGACTGCGGCGGTTGTTCCTCGAGCAAGTCGAACCGGTTTACTCGCTCGTGGCGCGGAACCAGATCGAGGCCGAGATAGTGCGCGCCGCGCAGATCCATATGTTGCAACCAGTTGAGATCGCCGGCGCCGACGTCGCAGATCGTCTCGATCCCATAGCGCGTGATTACTTCCGGGATCCACTCGCGCTGCAGTTCGGTCGTACTCATTTTCGAACCGTAGCCGCACGGAGTCTCGGGCAGTCCGCCACTCCAACCGCGTTCGAACTTGGCGCGGTCGGCGATAATGTCGCTCATCGATACGCCTCGTAAAGTGCGACCGCGTCCGGATCCGGGTGATCGTGAAACCACGGCTGCGTCGAGAGATCGGTAAAATGCACCAGCTTGGCGCCGTCGGTTACTTTGTCCTCGACGTTCCAATTGAGCGGAATCACACACGACTTGGCCAGCAAGTGCTCCTCGCGTTTGTTCCTGCAGGTGTGTTCGTACCCGGTGATGATCGCGACCTCCGTTGTCCCGTCGCGCAGGCAAACGAAGCGGCCCGCCTCGCGCAGCTCCCATAACTCCGCAATGTCGCCGAGCACGATCATGTCCGGATCCAGATAGATAGCGTCGCGGACCCGGTAGCGCACGTTTGAAAATCCGGTGCAGCCTTCCTCCGGTACGGTCGCAACGTGGCTGATCTCGCACGGCGTCGACGTGTTGCGCAAAATGCTGCGCTCGGTCAGTCCCTCGATAATTCGAAATCGGTCAGACATGCCGATAGTGATCGGTATGGAAAGCATCGCATTGCGCTCCGTTCGGTGCAGTTGATTATTTCCACGCCGTAGTCGGCCGGCGTGATGGTTTGCATTTCGCGAATCAATCCCTCGAGCTCGCCGTCGGGCCCGGTCATCGGCCAGTGCTGCAAGTGCGACGGGTACTCGCCGAAATAGTGCCGCGGCGCGGCGTACGCGTGGCGGTTTATCTTGCCGGCGTAACGCATGTCCCAACCAATGAGCAGCATTACCTTGCACCCATAGTGCAGCGCGAGGTTGACGATCTGCGGTCCCGATCCGTGGTGCGCGCAGATGTAATCCGGATCCGTCGAGAGCCCCGGTTCCCACCGTTCGGCTATGTAGTGGATCCCATACTTCGCCGCGCTTTCGGGGCGCGTGGTCCACTTCGCACAGTCGTAGTCGCGAATCTGCGGCCAGTAGGTATCCCACCACTGCCAGTTGCAGGCGAGGTGGACGTCGAGGCCGAACTCGAACGCGTTATTGCAGCCGAACGTTCGCAGGTGCGACACGCTGGCGACCTGGTCCGCGGTCAGACTCGGGCCCGTGCCGATCACGACGCCGATTCGCGGTTCGCCTGGTTCGAATAAGTCGAAAGTGTGCAAAACGGTTTTTGCGACCGCGCTACAGCGCCGTTTCCGGGGTGCCCGCGCCGGCGGGTTTGGGATCCGCTCCACGTGGAACACGGAGCGCGACCTCGAGATCGGCACGCGGGAACACTTCCAGCGCGCCGCCGCGGGTGCAGTTCGTCACCTCGATTCCGTAGAGCTCCGGGCGCAGATTTGCAAACGCCCATTGCATCAAATCGAACGGCTGGTCGACGTTGAACCGCGGCGGATGATCGCCGAAAAAGTGCCGTTTCTGTTGCCCGAGTTCGCCATGTTGCAGATCGATTCCGAGCAGCAGGATCCGACGCGCGCCGAATAGATACGCGAGGTTGATCGCCTGGTAGGCGCTATTGCTGCCCGTGTGAATGCAGTCCTGCCCGAGCCCAGCGTGGTCGACGCCTTTCAGACGGTGCAATCCGTACTTGATCGCGGCACCTTCGTCGACCGTCCACCGCTCGCCGGCGAACGCTTTGAACGCGTGCAGGTTCGGGTTGTGCTCGGAATAGTGAAAATCCCACCAGTGATAGTCGCAGGAATACAGATAGTCCGCCCATGGCGCCACGCGATACACGTCGCTGATTGCGATCACGATCGCGCGCCCGCGGCACGCGTCGACGTCAGCCTGCAGCAGACTCGGGCCGCTGCCGATAACGACTACCGGTTGCGATCCGGTTTGGCGGACTTGTTCGAGTTTGGGCGGGCGGGCCCGCCTTCCTGCTGCGCCAGTCCGGCGGCGACCATATCGGCGGCGAAATTGCCGGTGATCTCGTCACCGACGACAAACTTTCGCGCGTGCTTTTCGCCGTCCGGTGCGCCGCGGAATTCGCGAAGTACTGTTGCTTTCATAGCTGCTCCTTTTGCATTGTGGCGGCGGCGCACAATCGCGCCGCCGCCGCCTACGTGGTCGGCTCGGGGCCGCGGGATAGATTAGGAAGCGGCGACCTTGACCAGCTTGATCGCGTCGTCGTTTAGTTTGTTCCCGCCCAACCGTCGCCGGATGTAGAACTTGATATTGCCCGGTGCCGTTATGTTGTCGTCGACGGTGATGCGCAAGGTATTGACGATGTCGCCAATTTGATAGCCTTCGTTGAAATCACCGAACGCGATCGGGAACGTGTTCGCGCCGATATCGGGCATCGCTTCCGCCTCGAGTATCGGATAGCCAAGCAACCCGTTCGGCTGACCGGCCGCGAGGCCCGGCACCCATAGCAGATTGCCGTTTGCGTCACGCAGTTTCCGGATCACGCCGAGCGTCGCCTTGTTCATAACCCAAACAGCGTTAGCACGGTATCCCGCTTTTAGCGCCATCATAGTGTCGATCAAAACCGCTTCCGGTGCCGTTACCGGCGACGGCGCGAAAATGTAATCCTGCTGGAACGCAGCCGCGGCGCCCGTCGGGAAATACTGCAGAACCTGAAACGCACGCTCCGGGCTGACGCCTTCGTCCGCCGTGGTGACCGGCGTGCCGTCGAGAAAACCCGTCGGCTTGTCGGTGCCGTTGCCGGTGACAAACGCAACGCCTTCCTGCTGCGCGAGCACGCGAGTCGACACGTCCTCGACCAGTGAGGCGACGTCGAACTCGAGATCGTCGACAGCTTCCTCCTGCACGAACGGGTAGGCATAGGCGGTGCCATACGTGAGCGTTGCCAAGTGGAAAACCGGCGTCGTCGTTTCCGACCGAGCGCCGCCGGCGCCGACCCAACCGCCGATGCTGTTATTGTTGAGTGCGATAAATCGGTGATTTTCGTTCGATGCCTGTTGCACGTTTGCGACCTGGCGTATCGGGCTCAGGTCGTAGATTTTCGACACAATGCGATCGCTGACCAGTGTCGGAATCGCGTTACCGCCGCCCGTGGTCGTGATGGTGATCGCACGACTCTGATCGGGTTCGCTGATCCGGCCGAAATCCATCCACGCGCCCGACTTGTAACGACGCTGCAAACGCTTCGGCAATTTGCGAATCGATTCCGCGGCAGCAAGTTGGCACTCCTCGAGCCGCCGGATCGTTTCGGGATGCTTGTTGTGTCGCAGCCAATCGTCGAATGCGTCCTCGTGGTCGTAAAGCGCTTCGGGTACGTGCGATCCGTCCTCGCCGATCAGCAGCGGCGTATTCGCTTTCGCCTCGACTTTCGACAAACGCTCGAGCACCTCGGCGATCGCCGCGTCGACCTTCTGAACGTTGACGACGATTTCGTCCGTCGCCTTACCGTCCTCGATAATCTGCTTATAGCGCAGATCGTCGGCCGCTTTGAATTCTGCGAACGCGACGCCGAGTTCGTCGATAGTGGTTTTCAATTCCTTATCCATTACGGATACCTCTGATTTGTTCAATCAATCCGCTCGTGTGAGCGATCGTTTCGTCGTCGTCGTCGACCTGGTCGGCGTCACACTGACCGGGATCGTCGGCGTCTGCGGCGTCACTCCGCATCGCCTGCCAGCCGCCCGCGATTAAGCGTTTGGCCTCTCGTTTCGACAGTCCTGCGTCACGCAAGAATGCCTCGAAATCTCGTACGTCCTTGAGAAATTCCGCGCGCCATGCGTCGCGGACCTCCGTGATCTGTGCGTCACGATTTGCGGGAAACGTAACGATGCTCGTTTCCCACAGATCGATCGTGTTGATTTTCCACGTGCGAGTTTCTTCGTCGTACTCCTCGCCGCCTATCGGCACGTTGAAACCGATCGACAAACCGTTGACCGCGCCCATCTTCAGCAGCGAATACGCCTTATCCGCCGTCGGCACCGACTTCTGCACGGCGAGCGTGCCTTTGACAAACAGCCCGTGCTTGTCCTCGCGCATTTCGTCGTAAACGCCGATCGGTTCATCCGATCGGTGTTGCCATAACAGCTTCGGCATTGAGTCGTTCGACTTGTGCGCCGCGAGCGATTCTGTGAATGCGCCCGGCTGGATCTCGTCGCCGTAACTGTCGACGACGCCGAAAACACTGCCGTAGCCTTCGAACGTGCCGTCGGTGTCGAGTTGCTTGATGTTGAGCGGGCGCACAGCTTGGCGCGACTTCGGACGATCGTCGATCAGTTCGAACTTATTCATCGTCGAATAACTCCTGTTGGTTTCCCGGTGGCGTGTCGTCGTCGTCGTCGGTGTCGTCACCTTCGGTGCCAATGTTTAGCGGTTGGCGATAGTCCTCGCCGCCGTCGCGCGGGTTCAATCCCTCGCGTTCGCGTGATTCGTTCGGATTCAACACGCCCGCCTCTATGCCGGTTTTATAGCCGACCATGCGATCCTTGAAATCGCCGCGCGCAAGCATGTCGGTATCCCAAACGAACCGCGTTCGCATACGCTCGGCGGGCGGCAGTAATTCACGCGCGAACGTCTGCGCGGCCCGACAAAGTCTCGGCTGCAGTGAGATCGTGAGAAACGCACGCAGCTGCTGCTCGAGTCCCGTGCCCCACGTCGTCGCTTTTGCCGTGTCGTTGAGAATGAACAGCGGCACGCCGAACGCGCTCGCGATCTCTTGCTTCTGGTACTGGCGGACCTCGAGGTACTGCGCGTCGCTGTTCGACATGGCGACCGTGTCGACCTTCATATCGCCCTGCAGAATCATGGTTTTGAAACTGTTCTGCGCGCCCTCGTACTTTTCGGCCAGCTGATTCTGCAACAACGTGATCTGCTCGGGCGTTGCTGACGGTGCGCTGATAACCTTGCCGATCGACGCGCCGTGCTGGAATAGTTTCGAGCCGTGCTGTTCCGTTCGCAGCGCGAGCCCGATCGACTCGCGCAGCTGACCGATCGTCGACATGCCAACGACGGAGTTCGTGCCGAAATTGCGAAAGTGAAATATTTCCGACGCCGGGAACGTGCCGGCGACGCCGGTTCCCTCCGGGCGCACGACATAAGCGAGCGACCAGTCGGGCAGCTGCTTAACCGTTACAGAGTCCGCCGGCACCGGCATCAGTCGCACGACGGCGCCGGTGCCGTCGCGCACCTTGAGCGCGTACGCATTGCCGCGCAGTTCCGACCAGGTGAACAAGTGCGACACGAACTCGTGTGCGGTTTGCCAATCGTTCGGTGCGTTGAGCAGCGACAGTGCCTTGTGATCCGGCGCTGCGATCCAGCTATCGCCCTCGCGTTGCTGCACGCCGATCGGCAGCTGCGCGATCACTTCGGAAATGATCTTGACGCACGCCCAGACCGTCGCCTGTCGCATGGCGTTTTTTTCGGTGACGATCACGCCGGACGACGTTCGCCCGCCGCCGCCGCCGCCGTCGAGCAGCGCGAGGATCTCGGCGTCGCTCCTGCCAGCTTCCTTAATCTGTTGGGGTGCGGTCAGAAACATTCGCAAGCCTCGCAGCGTTGATTGCCATTGCCGTTACAAACAAACCGCCGCCGATCAGTGCCGGCGCCAGTCCCCACAATAGATAGATACCGATCGTCGTCGTGCCCAGGCCGAACCACGCGAGCACCTCGATTGCTATTCGCGGATTAAACGACATGGATCTGCGGCGGCGTTATGTCCTTGCGGACCATCAATCGGCCAACACCCATAATGCAGGCGACGATGCCGTCGATTTTGTTTTCTGGTTTTTCTTTACGCGGGTATACGTTCTCTTTTGCGTCGACCTTGGCAACGGTGTTGCTCGCCATCCAATTGAGCACCGCGTGGTCTGGATGGTGGAACCGTCCGGCCGCGACTGCGGCCTCGATTTCATACATTGCGGGCGACATTGCCGATACCGTGTTCCGCCACTCGATCGCGGTCGCACCTTTCGCCGTGATCCCCTGCGCTAGTTGCGTCGCACGCCATGGATCGTAAACGATCTCGGTTAGGTCGTACGCGGCGAGCTCGGCCTCGGCGTCGGTTTGGATCACGTTAAAATCGATCTCCTCGCCGTCGGTTTCCTCGATCAATCCGTCGTTTACCCACGCCTGATAATGATCGTTGTTGTCCTCGGCCACCGTCGCTTCGGGTAAGTAGAATTTCGGATAGACCGTGTAGTGCATTTTGCCGTCGCGCATATCGGCGAACAGTTTCACGCTTGCGACCAGATCGATCCGCGACGCCAGATCGAGCGACAGAACGCAAACGCTACCCGCGTGCTCGAGCACGTCGAGCGTCCGGTCGGCGCACTTGTTCCATGCATCCATATTGAAAAACGCGGTATGCGCGCCGGTCCATTGGTTCAGATGCTTGCGCCGGAATGCGTTCTGATGCCGCGCCGATTGCTTTGCCTTTTGCTGCTGGCGCAGCAGGAACTCGGCGTCCACGCTTACGCCATAGTTTGGGTTTGCCTTTTTCAGCACCGCGGGATCTGTCCACTCGTCGCCGTCGTCGCTGCCGAATATGACAACGAACACGCGCTCGTCGATAAACACGCGTGACAATACTTTGCGATAGTCGAGCTCGGCGAGGTAGCACGGGCTAGATAACGAACTACCGGCCGTCGTGATCTTGAGCAGCAGCGGCTGCTGGCGTGCGCCCATGCCGGTGGCCATTGTTTCGACCTGGTCGTCGCTGGCGTGCTCGTGGTATTCGTCGATCACGGCGCAGCTGGGCGAGCCGCCGTCGCCGGGTGTTCCGATCAGCGGTTCGAACTTCGACCCGGTCGACATAACAGAAAGGTTTTTTGCGTGTACCTCAATTCCGAACTTGCGGCACATTGACGGCGTGCGTGCGCAGATCAGTCGCGCCGGTTTGAAGACCTCGAACGCTTGTTTTTCCGACGTCGCTCCGCTGTAGACTTCGGCGCCGAATTCGTCGTCCGCGACGAACAGCCGCAGCGCGATCGCCGCAGCGAGTAACGATTTTCCATTCTTGCGCGGGATCTTGGCGTAGCACTCGCGGAACCGGCGCAGCCCGTTGTCGCCGACCCAGCCAAACAAGTTGCAGACGATGAACCGCTGCCACGGCTCGAGCTTTATTTTCTCGCGCCGGCCAGCCCATACCCCTTTGGTGTGCGGCAGCTTTTCAATGAACGCGCACGCCGCTTCGGCTTTTGCGACGTCGTACACGTAGTCGAACGGCGCTTCGCGTTGAAAGTCGTCGAGAAACCGCACGCATGCCTGCCGCAATTCCTGACACGCGGGCTCGTGGCCGACGCGGATCCGGCTGGCGTACTTGTAAGCGTCGCGACTGTAAGGGTATTTCGCGAACTGCTTCAGCATTTACCAATCGTCGTCGAGCGGCGGCGCCGCCCATTCGGTCGAGACTCGCGTGCGCGAACTCGGCGTCATGCCGAATTCGGCGGCGAACTTGTGGCAGAGCTCGGCCGCGCGGTTCGCGACGCCGAGTTCGGGATTTTGGATCCGGTTGCCGTTCGTCGTGCGGATTACTTCGCCGTCATGGCGCACGCGTTCCTCCGCGTCGCACCAGCGCGCCCAGTATTGGCAATACATGGCGAGCACCGACCGGTCGATCGCGGTAATGATCCCCAGCGCTTGCAGTTCCTTGCACACGCGCCGCCACTCCTTTTTAGCGCGCGGCATGAGGTGCCGCGGGCAGGGCGGCGTGCGCGGCTTCGGCTTTGGTTCCTTTTTGTTGAGCGGTCGCTTGCCGGGATTGCCCTGCAGCAAACGCAGGTTCGTCGGTTTCGGTTTTCGTCCTGCTGCCATTTCTTCAGTCCTCGAATTTAACGGTACGCCTGGCACACGCCCGCGGCGGCGTAGACGCGGCACCAGCGCTCGAGCGCCGGCCAGCTGGGCTCGCTCACTGGTTCGGGTTTCGGCGGCGCCGGCGCCGGCGGCGAATTCGTCAGCGACCACAGAAACGCCGTCAAGATCGCCGCCCGGATTAGCGCTCGGTAAGTACGCGCGAAAATCTCTCGGCGACCGGTAGCCATTCCTGCCATTGCTCGATCGAGTCGAGCCTCGCGTTTGCTTCGCGCCCGTGCTCGGCGCGGTCCTTGTGCCGGATCCAACCGATCGCGAACGCCATGGCGCGCGCGGCGGTTTCAACTTCCGGGCCCGGGTTGGTATTTCGACGTCCCATGCCCCAAATACCCCCCCCATAATTTCGCGAGCGTAAAAAGAAAGC
>Ga0255048_10000344_pt1 | contig 36298 bp, 59 predicted proteins | sample JV7_2_2_MG_FD_183619 | JGI IMG/M metagenome (GOLD analysis project Ga0255048, IMG submission 183619) | Seawater microbial communities from Jervis Inlet, British Columbia, Canada - JV7_2_2 | ecosystem: Environmental > Aquatic > Marine > Inlet | place: Canada: British Columbia | collected 2016-10-06
AGCCCCCTGGGCATACCACCATTTTAGGGGCAATTTCCACTGTGGCAAAAAGGCCACACTTAACCAGGTTACAGGAGCACTGATGAAGTTCAATGAGATCAAGGCCCCCCGTCCTTTTGGGGACCAACCGCGCCCCTGGGTATTCCTTGCGGGGAGTATCGAAATGGGATTGACCGAACGGTGGCAAGAGACTGTGGCAAATGCGCTCAGTGATTATGCTACGGTGCTCAACCCGCGGCGCGATGATTGGGATTCGTCTTGGCGGCAGTCGATTGATGATCCCCGGTTTCGGGAACAGGTGGAATGGGAGTTGCTCGCACAGGAGCAGGCCGATCTGATCGTGATGTATTTTGCCCCGGGGAACAGGTCGCCGATTACGCTCCTGGAGTTTGGCCTCTCCGCCCGCAGCGGATGCCTGATTGTCTGCTGTCCAAAGGGGTTCTGGCGCAGAGGCAATCTTGAGGTTGCCTGCCATCGTTATCATGTGCCGCTGGCCGGGTTGCTGGAGGGCACTATAGCTCTTGCTAAGGTACGGCTGCTTACGGACGGCGCCTAGGGGCAAATTCCGATGGCAAGTGAGCACAAGCAAGGCATTTTGAGGGCAATCCTGAAATCAAGCAATCGGTGGGTTGCCATATCTTGGCGCGGTAGACATTGGCGAGTGAGGTTTGACCTATTTGGGGCGGCGCTTACTGTGGACGGTGGCAGATTCGCATGGGCATACGAGCACGGCCGAGCATGGCGAGCAATGGCGGACAGACTGTCAATAGTCACCGGGCTTAGCGTGCGAATTTGGCCATTAAGGGATCACTAGTCGAAAGGAGTGCAGAAGATGAGTCGAGGATATAGAGCACAGCCCGAGGATTTTACCCAGTGCAATCGCTGTAAGGCCGATATGGGCGGTTTAGCTACTCTTGAGGTACTAGACCCCCCGAGGCGTAACAAAATACGCTGTGATAGCCAAATGCGCGCAATGCGGCCACTGGGTACACGTGGCAGAAATTAACCCGGTTATGAGGTCAACCGATGAAACCTAAGCCACTGCTTGAGACGTACTTCTCAGAATATAGCCAGTGCCTATGGGCAGAAGAGGATTCCGATATAGAACGCCTTTACCACCAAACCCCAGACGAGTGTATAGCCGGATATCTAGGCGACCACTACGGAGAACCCCCGGCCGAAATTATCATTTGCGCGTTTGCTAGGATGAAGCTAGTAGGGAGCGACCTTGATCCCGATTGGCTTCTAGAGTGGTTGCTAGAGCGGTGGGATGAAGAATACGGGGATCCCGATGAAGCAACAAAGGCAAGCAAGGCGATGGTAAAGGCGGCCGAGGTATTCATTACAGCCATTGCGGCCGAGTATCGTGTATGGGCCCATGAGTCAACCGCGGCGTTTCTGGTAAATGTCGAGGAATGGAGATCGGCGGTAGGAAAGGAGGGCGAATCAGTCTAGGCTAGTCTCTCGGATGCGCTCTAGTTCAACCGCTAGAGCCCTAGAGTCGGACGATATGCCGTTTTCTTCTAGCTCGGACTGGTATACCCCTACCGCCTCCCCTAGTAGCAGTATCAGCCGGTTATGTGGGCCGGAGGCTACCCATGTTTTCATCGCGTTGCTTAGCCGCACTAGAAGCGCGTCCCTACTACGCGCGTAGCTAGCGCCGTTTTGCGTCCTAGCGCTTCCGCGCAACGTGCTTCCGCTCCAATACTCGGACCCTTCAATCAAGGCCCGTTGGTAGCTACCTCGGCAAAGGTTCAAAGCCGCCCGTTGTACCTCGGCTTGATCTTGCCGTAACCATTCCAGGCTAGTCCCTTGCTCAGCTCCACAAGTCGGACATTCCGTGTCCCCACAAATACATCGCATTAGAACCCTCCCGTTTCAGACCGATCGTGGCAATTATCGTATACGCGATCCGCTTCCGCTTCCGCGTCCCCCTCGCAATCCTCGCACAATATCCCGTAGGGGGTGCAACCGGCCGGGGTGCTTCCGCAATTGTCGCATTTGGTGATTTTGGCTTCGGTTGGCATTTTTCGTTTTCTCCCGTTTGGTTTGGCCGCCCCAAGGGGGAGCGGAGTAAAATAAAAAGAGCGTACATACATTGTTAATACGTGTCAACTATTTTGCGGGTTAACTCGGTTAACGGCTACGATTGCCCATTATGAGCGCTACAGATAAACCCTGGGATCGTCGCAAGGGCGAAACCTCAATGGGATACGGCCGATTCGTCGCCTTTTTGAACCTGGGATCCGAGCGCACCCTAAAGCGCCTATCAGATTCCCACAATTGGGGCCATAGCAGCCTTCTGCGGCTTTCCGCTCTCAATGATTGGATGGATCGCTCCGCTGCTTACGATCAAGCTGAATTCGACAAGAGCCTGGCTAACCGCCAATCCGCCAGGGAGCGAGTACGGCAGCGATTCATCAATCGGGCCAATGAATACGCCCAGATTATCGAAGAAATCGCACAAGGGGAGCTAAGAATACGCCGCGATTCGGCTGGTAACCCAGTCCCCGGGCAGACTACCCGCGACTTGGTACCCATCGTAAAAGCCTCTACTCGGCTACAAGCCGCCATAAAAGGGCTTGAATTGGCCGGTATTACCACCCCCCGAAGGGTCGAAATCGCCACCCAAGACAGTCAAGCGGCAGACATACACGCCAGGAATACCCTTAGAACCCTCAATATTGAGCAACTAAGGGTCTTAAAGGAGGGTTTGCAAGGTATGGAGGGGGAAACTACCGGGGAGGGGGAAAAGGCCGAGGAAAACCCGCTACGGGTCCATTAGGGGCCTAGATACCGATCGCATCCTGCATATCCGCTTCGTCCATTTCCCCGCAGACCCACTTGAGCACGCTTACCAGATCGTCCGGTGAGAATTTGGCATCACTGGATACCATGCTGATAGCTTCCGCGATCTTCCGGATATCCTTCAAGCCGGGGCGGCTACTGATACCGGCTGGCGCCTTCGGGGGAATCTCGGCCGTGGGGTCTCCATTGCTTGGGGTACTGTCGGACGGTCCGGCCGGGGCCTTGCGTTTGGCTTTGGCGATCGCGGCTTTGAGTTTCTCATTTTGCGCGGTAGCGCCGTCGACCGTGGCCAGGTTTCGGGCCAGGCTATAGGTTATCTTGCCTTCCCTGAGAGCGTTGCGCGCCTTGGCACTGAGATTTTCGAGGCTCCTACGCTGGGAAACCCACGCTTCGGTGCGGCCCCAACGCTCGGCTACCTGAGAGGGGGCCCAACCGAGTTCAATCAAGTTGACGATCGCTCGGCTTTCCTCCAATGCGTCAAGGGGACGGCCGCCCGAACCCGTAGACAGGGCTACAAAGAGCCCCTCGGCCTGGTCTGTGAACGTCTCTACCTTGACCGGTACAGTTTCCAGGTTGGCGGCAAGGGCGCAACGCAGCCGCCTCTCGCCGTCGATTAGCTCCAACGCCTTGCCATGCTCGGCCGCCTTGGGGGCTTTGCGCACTAGGAGCGAGACCCGAACCCCGTTTTGAGCGATATCCGCTTCAAGATCGTCCGTTTCGAATACCTCTCGGGGATTGAAACCGTCCAATACGTGGATCGTGTCCGGATCTGCGCTGTAGTAGCCACTTGCTTTTTTCATTCTGTCTTTTCTCCCGTTTTGCTCCGATTGGAGCGTTGAAAATAAACCGAATGCCAGTGTACACACATTGTCCATACACGCAAGTGAATTTTGCGCGGGTAGGTGTGGGAAGGCAAAATAGCGGGATGGGAGCGATAGAAAACGCGGTTAACGCGCTTGGTGGCGTATCGCTACAACGCGCTAGAGCCCTGGTCTCGGCCGCATTGGCGCACCACTCACTTGCCGAGTTCATCAAACAAGCTTGGCACGTTCATCACAGCGGCCCGTTGCAATGGAATTGGCACCTTGACGCGATCTGCAAACACCTTGAAGCGGTGTTACCCCAGCGGCGAATCAGAAAACTGATAGTCAATATTTCACCGGGTTGTATGAAATCGTTGGCCGTGTCTGTTTACTGGCCGGTTTGGTTATGGGCCCGGGACCCGTCAATGCACGTATTGGCGGTTGCGGCCGCTAATGATGTAGCACTAAGGGACGCAAGGCGCGCCCATGAGTTGATCGTAAGCGAGTGGTATCAGGCAACCATAGCACCGGACTGGAAATTTGACGCTTCCCAGGATGCGAAGGGGTATTTCGTCAATACGGCGAATGGTAGCCGTATGTCGCGATCTACCGGTCAAAAAGTAACCGGATTGAGGGGCGATCTGATTCTCTGTGATGACTTGCTAGACGCCAGGGATGCCCACAACGATAAAAAGGCATTAGTCGATCATACGATTTGGTTTGATGAAGGTTTGTCAACGCGTAAGACAAGCGAAGAAACACCGATCGTAATCATTGGGCAGAGGTTGCACGAGCGAGACATAACCGGCCATTGTCTGTCAAAGGAGTTTGGCGGTTGGCAATTGCTGCGTATCCCAATGGAGTTTGACGGCAAAGCCCCGCCTACCTCGATAGGCTGGCAAGATCCGCGCACTAAGGAGGGGGAATTGATGTTTCCGCAACGGTTTGACGCGGAAACCGTAGAAGATATCAAGCGGACAATCGGCCCCCGAGCCTATGCGGCGCAGTATCAGCAACTGCCGGCCCCAGCCGAGGGGGCGATCTTCCGCGAAAAGACCTTCAAGTATTACGAGCATCAACCGCAAGGATTCGACTTCATTATTCAGAGTTGGGACTTTGCGTTTAGGCGTTCTAGTCAAGCGGATTTCTCGGTGGGTCAAGTATGGGGCGTATTCGGTTCGGAGCGATACCTACTGGAATCGGTGCGGGAGCGAATGAACCTACCGGATTGTATACTCGCCATTAAGGAGCTTGCTAGACGTTGGCCGGGGGCCAGGGCGGTACTGGTCGAGGCCAGGGCAAACGGGCCGGACGTTATCAGGGCGGTACAAACCGAAGTCGTCGGGGTAATACCAATTGAGCCCAAGGGTTCCAAGGAAGCACGTGCGGCCGCTGTTACTCCACAGCTTGAAGCGGGAAACATTCACTTCCCAAGGCGCGATCTAAAGCCGTGGGTTGATGCTTTCCTGCGGGAGATAATGAGCTTTCCGGCCGCATCAAAAGACGATCAAGTAGACGCTATGACGCAAGCCTTGATTTGGATTTCTCAAAACCAGCAGACCCTACCAGGGATCTTGAGACTGTAGGAGCAATCGCATGAGTTGGCTAAGCAGGATGTTTAAGCGGCGTAGTCCGGTAGGCGAACAAAAATCGGTTCCCTTCCTCGTAACCGTAGCGCCGGAAGCGGACGGGTTTTATCCGGCCGTGACTTTCGGGGGTGATAGCCTCGAGACTGTACTAGAAGCGGCAACGTGGAGTTACGCTTGTATTACGGGGAACGCGAAAGCGATCGCCAGCCTACCGGGTATCGTGCAAAGGGCTGGTACAGACGAAGATTCCCAGGACTGGATTAAGACTAGGGATCAACCGGCGCTAAGCGAGTTTATTAAGGCGCCTATCGGGGTAGGCTTGCAACCGGATTGGGGTTGGCAACACTTGATCGAAGTGGCGGCAATGCAAACCCTGCTTTGCGGAAATTCGTATTGGGAGATCAGGCGGGTCCGGAGGGGCGAAAGAGTATTGGTCAAACCGATACACCCGAGCAATATCGATCCGGTTGACGCTTCCGGTGCTACCACGGGAGAAAACCCGGTTAAGGAATACCGGGTAGTGCAAAACGGCAGTATCCGCACACTGCGCCCCTCTCAAGTTGTCCACATTGCCAATGCTAGCCCCGGTAGCTTGCTAAAGGGACATAGCCCCCTGGCAACCGCCCTACGCCCAATTCAGATTGACCAAACGGCCCACGAGAGACAAAAGGGGAACCTCTCGAATAAGATCGCGCCGGGGCTAATTCTGTCGGTTGAAGGGTTGTTCGGGTTGGCGCCGGAACAACGGGGAGAAGTAGAGAAATTCCTAAAGGATAACTTTCAAAAGGCTAGCGACGACGGCCGCCCCCTGGTACTAGGTGAGAAAACCAAAGTAGCAGCGGCCCCCGATACGAATAAACAGCTTGATTACTTCGATACTAGGCGGTTTAGCCGCGAAGAAATGTTGGCTATCTTTAAGACGCCTCCGCCGATTGTCGGGGTATACGATGCGGCCACGCTTCAAAACTTTGCGGAAGCGCGAAAGATTTGGTGGCAAACCGGTCTGTTTCCGTTGCTTGCCCAAACGATTCTTGAGGCGTTCAACCGGCAATTGGTTTGGCCGGTGTTTGGTAGTGACTTGCGCCTATGGTTTTCGCTTAATGATAGCGATATTGGGTTGCAATTGTTCGGCGAAAAGGTGGACACGGCGCAGAAGCTAGTTACCCTGGGGTACCCCACCAATATGGCGGCCGAGCGTATGGGTCTAGGGATGCCACACGTTCCCGAGTTGGATATTCCGAATACGCAGTTTGTGGTAGCCGGACGCACCGACGAAGAATCAACCGAGCCCGAAGAAACCGAAGAATAAGCCAAGATTTTGCCGATGGGTCGGCTTTAGAGTTTTTTGCGCGGTTTGGTAGCGCCCTGTATAACCGGGTTAAATGGCTACCTCGATTAAAGGCCTTGCGGCTGTTTTCGGAAACGTCGATTTAGGCGGAGATGTAATACACAAGGGCGCCTTTGCCGCGTCAATCGAATCCGTTGGTAACGTTCCGATCTATTGGGAGCACGAACACGGGATGGGGGCCAGCGAGACCTTGCCAATCGGTAAGACAACCGCACTTTTTGAGACCCTGGACGGTTTAGGGTTTGAGGGTTTTGTCAGTGCTACCAGCCGCGGGTCGGATGTTCTAGTGCTGTTATCAGACGGGGTTGTCTCTGAAACGTCGATTGGGTTCAATGTACCCGAGGGGGCTCAAGAGTTCGACGAAAACGGCATACGGCATATTTTCGAGATCGACCTTATGGAAATCTCAATCGTTACTTGGGGGATGAACCCCCTTACCATATCTGAATTGGCTTCCCGTGGTGCGCCTAGCCTTTCCTCCATTTTCGCCGATGAATTGGCGCGCCTTAACAAACACCTAGCGAGGTAATCAGGAATGAAAAAGCGACAGAATAGGGCGCAAATGGGGCGAAAAAGCGCTGAGAACAAAAGCCGGGTTGCCGTTACTAGTGGCGATACTGCGCCCCCAGCGGCTTCCCCCGAGTTGGTAGCCGTTATCAAGTCCGGCTTTGCTGAGCTTGGCGGCAAGATCGGGAATATGGATTCCCGGATCTCCGAATTGGAGAAAACCGCCGGTGCGGCCCGGTTGCCTACTGAGGTTCCTAAGGCCCCGGCTGCTACGGAGGAATTCGTTTCGCTACAGGTCAAGGCGCAGGCCGACCGTATCCAGAGTGATTTCCAAATGCGGTTGGATGGTATGGAGTCTCGGCTATCCGAGACCCCTGCCACCCCCGAGCAAAAAAAGACCTTCGCCGAAATGATCCACGCTAGCGAGGCTTACAAAAAGTCTCTAGCGCGAACCGGTGATATGGATCGCACTAAGCGCAACTTTGGGGTCCGAGGTAGCGAGTTTTCGCTAATCGCACCGGCCGAGGGTAAAGCGGAAATCACGCTAGGTAGTGCCGAGCTTAGCCCCCTCCTGGTACCCTTTCACCGGGGGCCGGTTGTCGAGCCTAAAACCGAGCGTTCCGATTTCCTTCGGTTGATCCCCCGGGTTCCGATCGGCGGCAAGGAAACCTACGATTTCCGGCGCGAGACTGAGGCGTCCCGGCTGGGGTATGTTTCCACCACGATCGTCGGTGCGGTTGCCGCAATCGATACTACGATTACCGTAGCGGACGCTAACGGGATCGTTACTGATACCTATGTACGGTTTCACGTGGCGGCCGGTATCCAGCGTTTCCCCGTTTCCCGCGCTGGTAATGTGCTTACGTTGCTTGACGCGCCGGGGGGTTCCCCTACCGCGTTTGGGACTACCGCCGTGGGTGGCGAGCGCGCCACGTCTGAGAACTATGGAGCAACCGCGGAATCGGCCGAGAAACCCTTCGGGATTCTTGAGTATGAGACGGTGATTCTTACGCTCAAGACGTTTGCTACCGTCCTGGGTCTCACTCAGCAGCGGATGGATTCGCTCCCCCAATTCCAGGGATTTGTGGAGCGCAAGCTTCGGGCCAGCGCACTTCGTAATCTGTCGTGGCAATTGCTGTATGGCGATGATGCTTCCGCGCTTGAGATCCCCGGGCTCGCAAGTGAGACCGGGGTACAGACCTATGCTTGGTCTAGCGGCGTGGCCGGTGACACTATGGCTGATGCGGTTGCCCGCGCGGCTGCACTGATTCCCGGAAACGGTATGTTGACCTTGACGATCAACAAAGCCGATTGGAATAGCATCAAGCTGGTCAAGGCTGCTGCGGATGGCCATTACATGCACACTAACTTGGGGCCGGTTGTCTTGGTAGATACCCCGACGCAAAAGTTCCTTGGGCCGTATATGGTCAATTTTGATGATGCGGTTGTTCCCGGTGACTTTTTCTTGGTGGATCACGCGGAGACTTCCGAGTGGCCGCACAAGGATCTTGCGTCCGCTTTTAGCGCCGGCTGGATCAACGATGATTTCATCTTGAATCAGCTTAAGGTGCGTTACGAGGATACGCTAAGCCATGCGATCCTTACTACCAGCGGCTACGTTTACGGCACGTTTGACGCTGCACCGTAAAGGGGGTTTGAAGTGGCAAAGCTTGCGATTGAAGTCAAGATGATTCGGGTTTGGGGAAACCTCCCGATCTCAGACAAACCGGTAAAGGTCCCATCTAGGGTAGCCGCGAAGATGATTAAACGCGGTTATGCGGTACTTCCCGAAGATGAGACCAAACCGACGAAGAAAAAGAAAAAGAAAAAGGACTAACCGTGGCGCGCATCGCTGATAGTTACCCATGGCCGGACGCTAGGAGCGATCTGAAATCGTACTTTGGGATCGCACCCGAAGATACGGCGGATGAAGCAAAGCTAAGACTGTGGTTTCTTACGGCGGTTGATTCGGCGGAACTATACGTAGACAAAGATTTCGTTGATTCGGCCGGTGCTTCTATCGCTCCGCCGGCTGCTATCACCGTTGGGATCTATGAATACGTGCGAGCGTTGCGCGATAGTGATCAACGCGCCTCCGGTGTCAAAGCAGTTAAGACCGGACAACTTGCCGAGACCTATGCGCAGGATGGCATCAAGGGCAAGCTTGCCCTACTAGCCGCGTTGCCTTTCTGGCGACCTTACAAGCGGGATTTGCTGGCCGCCTAATGTCTAGGGTTGTAGATACAGACCTGGGCTTTAGGCGCGCCCTTAGACGCTTTCGGGAAATTGACGATCTCGAGATTTCGGTAGGAATCGACGATCCGGAAGTCGCACGGTATGCCGCGATTCATGAGGTACGAACCGGGTATATGCGGGATACTGTAGACGGTATCAATAAAGGCGCAATGGCCGCCGAAATACGGGCCGCGGCTGTATCTGGCAGGAATGCCAAAGCGGTTGCAATCAAAGCCGCAGAAGACGCCTTACAGCGCATTAAACAGCGCGTAAACGACTTGGGTCTAGTTGATACAGGTCTGTTAATCGGTAGTCTAAGGATTATCAGTTGACGATCCTAGCCCTACAGACCCTGGCCGCTAGCAGACGGGGAGGAAACTACGTTGATGGGCAATACGCTCTGTCTACGGTGGCAACCTTCCCCCTTCGGGCTAGTGTGCAACCGATTGAACGCGAAACCGCGCAGCAATTACCCGAGGGGGCCCGGAAACGGGCCAAATTTGTACTTTACGCGGACGATAGGGAGTCTGCGCTTCGGGTGGTATCGCAGGGCAATCTAGGCCCCTCTGATTTGATCGAATTCAGAGGGGAGAGTTACGAGTTAATGGCGATCGGTGATTGGACAACCCACGCGGCCGGGATACCCCATCGGGAGTATATAATGCTTTCGGTTGGGGAAGATGAGTAATGGGAAACGTTAGCTATCCCATACTTGACCGGTTTCGGCCTTGGATTGAAGGCGAATTAACCGGGTTATCCGCTGTTATCTACGGGCGGCCAAGTCCGGCTAGCGCCCCCCGGCCGCCTAAACCCTACGCTTCGATCGAAGTGGTATCGGATACCGTTCTAGGTGCTACCCCATGGGACCATCAAACTGATATCCCGGCTGGGGCGTTATTCCGTAGGGACTTTTCGCACAAGTTCCAAGGGACTTTGAGAGTTGACCTTTACGGGGATGGTACTGCCGGCTTAGCGCGCCAACTTCAATTGTCCGTACGCAAGGAAGCAACGCGGCTAGCTATCGCCCCCCTGGCCCCCATAGCAGACTACGCGCTAGCCCCGATCGGGCCGGTGCTTAACGTTTCGGAGCTTAGGGATACCGAATGGGATCCCCATGCTCAAGTTGATTTCAGATTTCTTCTAGCGTTGACAATTAGCGAAGCAACGCAAGTGATTGATAGTGCTTCCGTAAACGTTACGGAAACAACGCCACCCTAAGGGGGAAAAAATGTCTTTTGATGATAAAATCGTTGTCAACATTTTTGCGGAAGCGCAAGCGGTTAGCCGCCGATCGTTTGGTACGGTGCTACATATTACCGACGATCTAGGGGCCGGCTTTACAGAGCGAGTGCGCTTCTATACCCGTAACCAGGATGCGCAAGCCGATACGGACCTTTTGACAACCGCCAAGGCGGCCGCTGCCGTTTTCTTTTCGCAGCCGGCCCACGGTCGGACCTTTGCAATCGGGCGGATTGACTACAGCGGCGCCCCCAATACGATCGCCGAAGAATTGGATTTCATTCTTGCCGAGACTAACGCATGGTATGGGCTTTGCGCTAGTAGCAGACTGCAAGCCAATATCGAGGAAATCGGAGCGTGGGCGGAAGCAAACGCGGTTCTCTACGCCCCGCAGGATGCAGACGCGGTTATTCTAACCGGCGGGGGCGGTACCGCGTTCGATACGATGTTTGCAGCCGCTTACGGCCGGTCTGCTGGGCTCTATTACTCCGATGATACCGATTACCCGGACGTTGCCTGGCTAACCGGGAAGCTTGCGGTTGATCCGGACGTTCGGACCACTACGTGGAGCAACCTCACTCTGGTAGGTATGCCGTTTGATATTTTGAACGGTACCGAGAAAACCAATCTCAGGGCGCTAAACGCTAATGCGTATCTGAGTATGGGGGGAGTAGGAGCAACCGGGGATGGTACGCTGTTTAGCGGCGCCTTTATCGATACCCTGATTTCAAAGGATTGGGTCAAGGCGCGGACTACCGAAGCGATTAGCCAATTGCTGCTAGACGTCTCGAACCTCGGCAGTAAAATCCCGTATACGGACGCGGGAATGGCACAGATTGAAGCGGTTATCCGCGGGGTGTTTCAACGCGGTGTAGCGGCCGGACACTTCCGGGACGGTTCGATTGTGATTGAGGTTCCGCCACTTAGTACCATCGATCCTGCTGTGGTCGCCAGCCGAGCGCTTACCATTGAGGCAAGCGTTATTCTGGCCGGTGCAATCGAGACTGTTACTCTAAACATCGCTGTTCTAGCGGCGTAGGAAGGTAAGAGATGGGAACTACCAGAGTTTACGACGTTAACCGGGTTAGCCTTACCTTCAAGGGTATTCCGATCGAAGAATTCGCCGATGGGGACGCCATGGTTGCGGAGTACGATGAAGATGATTTCGTAGTGGCGCAAGGCTCGCATGGTTCGGTGCTTCGGGCCGTCAAGCATAACAACGTTGTTACGCTTACCGTGCGGCTAATGCAAGGTTCACCGTCTAATGCCTACCTTTCGCAGCAAAGCAAAGTTGACCGGCTAACGGGCGGGGGGATCGGTTCCCTCATGATGAAGGATCTACTTGGGCAGGATTTGCTATCCGGCCCCTTCGCCTGGGTGATGAAACCGGCCGCCATGGGTATGGCTACCGAACCCGGGGAGCGTGAGTGGGTTTTCCAGGTCTCTAATGCTGAAATGGATCATGGGGCGAATACCGTTCCGGTTTAGGTCCTATCTATAAACCCCTGGCTATGAACGGGAGCAAATATGTCTAGGGATCCAGTAGTAACCGAAATCGAAACCGACGAAGGGATCGCGTTCTATAACACGATTCCGTTTTCCTATGATCAAGGGATCGATCTGCTTTCGATCGTATCCGAGATTATGGCCGAGACTATTGGCAAGGGAATCGGCGCAATGGCCGGGGGTAACCTACTTGATGCCGATTTAGGTGTGCTGGGGGAGGCGGTTTCTAGCCTTCCCCGGATGCTACAGAGCAAGGGAGGGGCGCAATTGGTGGCGCGGTTTTTTAAGGCTACCAAGTGCAAGCGGCCGGATAGCGGGGAGTGGTTAGACCTGGGAACGGCGGTAGGTAGAGATCGTGCCTTTTGTGGCAACTATGCTGAAAGCCTAGAAGCATTGGCTTGGGTGATCGAGATCAATTTCGGCCCTTTTTCGGGTCCTACCAATCGCTGGCGAAGGCTTTGGAGCAAGGGCGCCGGATTGCTAAGCAACGCAATGAGCGCGGAAGCGACGCAAAGCAGCGAAGCGAATCCAGGATAGCGCAAGCGAAAGCGGACGAAATGATTACCAAACTACAAGCCGAAATGAGGGGAACCCGGTTTCGATCCTGGGAATTCTGGTTTGTTTCGGCCGTGGGGCGGATATCGTTCAAGGAGCTATCAGAGTGGGGGCTTTGCGAAGTATTTGACGAATACTACGCATTACAACTCAGGGCGCTTGTAATGGGTGATTAGGGGCTCAATTTGGCTATCCTAAGAGATATAGTTACCCGCTTCGGCTTTGACGTTGATCAAAAAAAGCTAAAGGGACTTGAGAGCAACATAAGCCGGATAAAAACCGGCCTTATTGCTGCGGGTGCCGCGCTTATTGGTGGGGGGATCGTCAAGTCCATTACGGGAGTGGCCGATCAAGCTGATAATTATGCCAAGCTTGGGAAGGCAATGGGACTAAGCGCGCAAGCGCTACAGGAAATCGAATTCGCGGCTAATTTGTCAGGGGTTACGCTAGAAGAAACAACTAAGTCAATGCTACAGCTTGGCAAGCGCGCAAGGGATGCGAGTGTTGGGCAGAAAAAGCAGGTGGAAGCGTTCAAGGAATTGGGCGTAGAGGTAAAGAATTCACAAGGGGGCTTAAAGGGTCAAGGTCAACTCCTAGCCGAGGTAGCGGATCGGTTTAAGGCAATGCCGCAAGGGACGAAAAAAAGCGCCCTTGCTATGGAGATATTCGGTAAGACCGGCGCAAAGTTGATCCCTCTGCTTAACGAGGGTTCGGCCGGGATCAATAAGATGCGCAAGGAAGCGCGCGCCCTTGGGGGAGTGTTCTCAGATAAAGCCGCCAAACAAGCCGAGGATTTTAACGACGCGCTGCTACGGACTAAAACTGCTTTCAAGGGGGTCCGTAACCGGCTAGCGCTTCAATTGTTGCCGGCGTTAACCCGGTTAATGAAACGGTTTACCGACTGGATCAAGATCGGCGATAACTCTAAACGCCTAATGGAGGGGATCAAGCGGGCGGCCAAAGTTACGGCGGTAGCGATCGGTCTTATCATTACCGCCAAAGCACTAAACGGGTTTGTACAGTTCGGGCGGAATATGGCGGCTGGTATCTCGGTACTGATTAAGCTGGGATCGGTTGCAAAGGCTACCGCGATCCGGGTTGCTCTGATACCGCTTGGGATCCTTGCAATCGCATTGGCCATAGAAGACCTTGTAGGCTTCGCGCAAGGCAGGGACTCGGTAATCGGTCGGCTGCTCGGTGATTCTGCACTAGGCGAGGAAATAAAGGGGATCCTACTAGATATAGGGGCGGCCGGGATCGCCATTTTTAGGGAGCTTGCGCCGGTATTTAGCGACGTGTTTAAAACGGCTAAACCGCTTGTGATAGCGGTTTTTGCCGCGTTTAAGCCATTTATCCCAATACTTGGAAAGATAGCGGCATTTTTGATCAAGGTATTCCTAAAGGGGATCCTGCTTTTGCTGAAGGCAATCAAGTTTTTGATGCCCGCTATCAGGTTTCTAGTAAGGGCTACCATGGCTTGGGTTGGGGTGCTTTTCAAATTCTGGAAAGCTATTTTCTCAGCGCTTGCCTTTTTATGGAGAAACATAGTCAAGGGAATGGTTGCCGCTGTTAAATGGCTTAGACCAGCATGGGATGCCATAGCCCTAGTCATCGCGACCATTATAGGGGCCCTAAAGAGCGTTTGGGGTTTCATGGTTAAGGCAATGGCAATCGCACTGATACCACTCAAAGCCGCCTGGAATTTCATCGCTGGCATTATCAAGGGTATTGTTCGGGGTATCGCGAAAGTCTGGAAAGTGGTTCTAGGTGGGATGATATCGGGGGTCAAGGCACTGGGTAAGGTGTTTGCAAAGATCGGCAAGGGGATCGCGTGGGTTTGGAACAAAGCACTGGCGGCTATCCGGGCAGTAAAAAGCGCCGTTGGCAAAGCGAAGGAGCTTAGCCCGTTTAGCAAGGGACACCTAAAGCTAACTAAGGCGAGGGTCTCATTTAGAACCCCGGCCATTCCCCCAGGGCTGGCGGCCCCCGCTATCCCTGGCGCAGGCCGAGCCCAGGGCGGAACAACCGCCGTAACCAAAGTTGGGACCGTAGCGGTCAATATACAGGGGTCAACCGGGATGACTAGCCCGGAAGTTTCAGCCGCGGTTAAGGCCGGTGTAAAAGACGCATTCAAGGCCGAGATTGAAGCAACGTTTAGGGACATTAAGGCGCCGATCGGATGATACAGATATTCAAAGCGGACGACTTGTCTGGGTTGCCGATCTTTCAGTTTGACGTTGCAACGCAAAGCGATCAGACAGAGCCCTTTGTATGGACCGAGTTTCCCGTTGATGATGCGGCATTCATTGCCGAACATGGCTTCGCTAAGCCCACCACGTGGAGTGTTACCGGACTGATTACGGCAACCCCGTTTGACCCCTTCGCCCCCTCCATTGATCTGATTCGGTTGACCGATATGTACCAGGCCCTGCGGAACCTCGCGAGGGAACGGCAAGTAGTGCGGTTAGTTGATCGTAACGAGGTTAATGATTGCGTAATCTCCAATGTTTCGAGATCGCACAATCGGGATCAAGGGGAAGCATACGAAATCAAGATCGACTTTCAAAGCGTAGAACGGCCCCAGCTAGGGTCGGCTCAGATACCCCCGGCGCGGCTAAAGCGTAGAGTCAAAAGGCGCGCCAGCCCCGTTAAAAAGGGAGGGGCTAAGAGTGGCGCGGCCCCTAGCCCGAAAACAGTCAAGGCCAGCACACTAGCGCTAAAATTGGCGAAGGTAGCCGGGATCAAACTATGATCGAATTGACGCCTATAGAACCGGACGATCCCCAGCCGGTATACGATTACGAAGTGGAATTGGCCGGGATTATTTTCCGGGTTGTTCTGCTTTGGACAGATCGCGACGATAGCCCCGATCCGAGGGTCGGGAAGTGGTATCTTTCGCTTTTTGATAGTGACGATACCGCGCTGCTATCGGGTAAGCGGCTTGGGGTTGATGTTCCGGTCCTTAACCGGTACCGCGGAGCCTTTCCGGATGGGCAAGTAATGTTGCTCGATACGGAAAGCGAAGGGGCCGATCCCGGGTTCGATGACTTGGGGTTTAGGCACCGGCTGGTCTTTATCCCTAGCGACAAAATAGAAGCACCCGAACCGGCCGAGACCTTTACGATCGTCTAATGGCATTGATCCCGGAAGCCATAGTAGAGGTTAGGATCGGGCCCCCCGGTGCGTTGGGGTTGCGCATTGCCAAGCTATATATTGATTTTGACGTTAAGCGCGTTGCGGGGAGTACTCCGAATAAAGCCAGTATCAGCATTTACAACTTGAGCGAAAACCACATACGGCAAATCGAGAGACCTAGACAGGTTGTTCAATTGCTTGCGGGGGACGGTATAGCCGGTCAACTGTTTTTCGGTGATATCGCAAAGCGTGGGGTACTCACTAAGCAAAACGGACCGGATCGGGTTACCACGATCAAGGGGGCCGATGGTAGGCTAATTTTTAGGGAGGGGGTCTTTAGTCGGAGCTACTCTCCGGGGGCTACTAGAGACCAGATCATTACGGATATTTCAGCCGCGATCGGTGTAACTCGGGGCTTTACGGATCAACTTGAACCGGTGACTTTCCCTACCGGCTGGACCTTTAGCGGCAAGGCACGAGACGCATTAACCGAGTTACTAGAACCGGATGGGGTGGGCTGGTCTATACAGGATGGGGCGCTTGAGCTTGTGAAGTTCGGGAACGCCAAGCCAGGGGGGGCGATCCTGATTAGTGCGGCAACCGGTATGCGAGGATTTCCCGAGCAAACCGACAAGGGCGTAACGGTTCGGACAAAGCTAGATCCCAGGGGTAAACCCAACTCGGTGATTGTGCTGGATACCAAACGGTTGAAAGGGAACTACCGGGCCAAAGCAGTCAACCATAAGGGCAATAGTCGGCGCACCACCTGGGAGACCGAATACAAGGGGGTACCAAGATGAGTGAACGCGATATTGTTGAGCCCACAATGCTTGATCTGCTTAGTGCGTCAAACGATGCGGGGGCCAGTAAGATCAACGGGCCGATTCCTGGTAGCGTACAGTCCTACGATAAGACAAAGCAGATCGCGGACATTAAACCGGCTGTTCAAGTATGGCGAGACGGGACCTTTCATAGTCTCCCGATCCTTCGGGGGGTGCAAGTCGCTTTTCCGCAATCGGGGAACATTGCGATAACGTTTCCGCTCACCGTGGGGAGTTGGGGCGAAATCGTTGTTCAAGCGGCCGATATGAGCGAGTGGAAGGCTAACGGGGGTACTGATACCCCTGCCCGTACAAGGCGCCGATTTAGCCTCTCAGACGTCGTTTTCGTACCCGGTTTAAGAACGCTGAATAACCCCCTACCGGCTGGGGCGGTTGATGATGCGGCTTTAGTGCTTTGGGGCCCCTTGATTAAGTTGATTTCGAGTAGTGCGGCCAACGCGGTTGCCCTGGCTATAGAGGCGGACGCAAGGTTTGATGCTATCGAGCTTTTTTTAGCTGGGCATATGCACCCCACGGCCGCGCCGGGGGTACCTAGCGCCCCAACCGGTCCGGCGCCAAGCGGATCAAGCGTGGCGAGCACAAAGGTTTTGATTGATGAGTAGAGATTTTCACCTGGACCAAGCAACGCACGATCTGGTTATGGTCGGGGGTAACCCGGTTATGGCAGAAGGAGTCGACGAACTAAGGCAACGGGTCAAGGTGCGAGCCTTAACCCATCGGGGAGAGTGGCAATTTGACCTTGCGGTAGGGATGCCATACCGCGAGCAAATAATGGTCAAGAATCCCGACCTAGCGATCGTCAAGGCTACCATTGCAGCCGAGCTTATTACCATACCGGACACTACGGGGATTATTGCTAATGAGGTTGATATTGATTCGGGGAGGAATTTGTCTAACCGGATCGATATGGATACAGTGTACGGGCCTACCGGTGAAATCGAGGTTTAGCCAATGGCAGGTTTAGACGCCAGCGGATTGACAGTCAAACGACTAGACGAAATCAGAACCGAGATCGGTGATGATATCCAGGCAAGCCCCGAGTTTGGGGTTGATACCAATATCGGGCCCGATAGCATCGTAGGCCAAGTAATCGAGGCGGTAGCCGTTCCCCTGGCGGATAATTGGGACCTTTTACAGGTTATCTATGATAGCTGGGATCGCGATACGGCCGAGGGGGTACAGCTTGACAACCTGGTAGGGTTGACCGGTGTAGTGAGGGAACCCGCTAGCGCGTCAACTATCGAGCGCCTGGAATGGGCGGGAGTACCGGCAACGCTAGTACCGGCCGGAACGATCGCAAGGGTACCGGGAGGGGCGCAATTTGCCAGCGATGCGGACGCAACGATTGGGGGAGGCGGCACAGTCGAGGTAACCGCAACCGCAACGGCTACCGGGCCCCTTGAAGCGGCTATCGGTGCGGTTGATACAATCGTTACGGCGGTTGTCGGGTTGACCGGTGTAGACAACTTGACCGCGGCTATCCCTGGCACTGATATTGAGAACGATCCGGAACTTAGACTAAGGACCGAAGCGAGTTTTGCAATCGGCGGCCATGCAACCGATCAAGCCATTAGGGCAAGGCTTGAACAAATCGACGATATTCAGGCGGCCGTTGTGATCTCAAATCGAGCGCTTGCCACTGATAGCGAGGGGATCCCCGGTAAAGCTTTCCGAAGTGTGATTTGGCCCAGTGGGTTGCCTACCGTTAAGGAGCAAGAAATCGCGCTTGCGATATTTGACGAACAACCGGCCGGCATCTTCGCCGATGGTACCGAAGCGTTTACCGTTACGGATTCCAAGGGGTACTCTCAGCCGGTAGCGTTTAGCTATGCAACCGGGGTTCTAATGTGGGTTGAAATAGACGTTACGGCCGGGAGTGGATATCAAGGCGATGCGGCCGTTGATGCGGCTATCCTGGCCTACGGGTTGACCCTTAGCATCGGGGATAATGGCAACCCTACGGATCTGGCCTGCTACGTTAACGATAATGTGAACGGGGTTGACCATATGGTGATTAGGATGCAACGGGACGCACCCCCCGGGGGAGGGGACACGGTTCCGGTGGTTATCACGTTTACCGAGATCGCGCTTTTTGACTCCGCTCGCAATACGGTTACGAGCTAATGCCGCAAATCACCGACCATATACAGCGCAGCCTTGATAATATGCTTAGCCAGTTTGACGACTCCCCGAAGCTTCGGGAGTTGGTTTCGATTCTGGTAAGTCAAGCGCAAGATCTCGAGGACACAACGATCGAAGTCCTAGACGAACGGTTACTAGATGTAGCCGAGGGGGTACAGTTAGACGCGATCGGTAAGCTGGTAGGAAGGGATCGAATCGCTGGCGAAAGTGATGATGATTACCGGACCTTTATTAGGGTGGAGATTGAAGCGAACCGGGCCGATGGTAGGATTTATGTAATTTGTTCGGTGGGGTCGAAATTGGCCGGGGCACCTGTGATGTATACGCGGCGCGGGCAAGCGCATTACTCGGTGCAATGGGAAGTAGCCACACCGCAAACCGTGGCGTTCCTTCAAGAGGTTAACCGGGTTATGCGAAAGGTGCGGCCGGCTGGGGTAGGCCATGAGTTGATCGAAGGGGTATCCCCAGCGTTTAGGCTAGACGATCCGCTAGCGGGTTTGGACTTGGGCAAACCAGCCCGGAGAGTTGACGTATTATGAGCGAAACAGGCGGCAATAGACCGGATATTTCGGAACTTGATTGGAACACTGGGCCGGGGGCTAACCCGTCAACTCCCCCAACGGTTGGCAAAAAGCAAAGCGGTTGGGCGTTTCAAGACGAAGTACCGCACGATGAACTTAACTATAACTGGCAAGGGCAACGGGAAAACCTCGGCCACTTGCTAGCGCAGACCCCAAGGGAGTTTGACAACCTGTCCGAAGCGTTGCTCGTTTCGGCCGTTCCGCTCATTACTCCCGGGGACGTTATTAGGGTGCGACAGTCCGACCCCTTGCGCGCCATGGGGGATCAACAATGGAACGTTTTAGGCGATGCGGGGGCCCTAACGGTTACGGCGCTTGCAACCGATGGGGCGCGGGTCTATTACGGCCAAGCGGGCGGCCAAATCACAGCCGCCGATCCCGAAACCGGCGCAACCCTTTGGAAAGTTGTTACCCAACCCGAGCAACCGCTAGTAATGGAATCGGACGGGAAGTTTTTGTACGTGGGTCGCCAGGTGGGGGGCGCGGCTGATTTCTATATCTACAACGCGTCAACTGGCGCCCTGGTTTGGAGCGTTGCAACGGTTGCCCCTCCTAGCCTCTTAGCCGTCAATGGGCAGTATTTCGCATACCGCCAAGCGACTCTAGGGGTAGTGCGAATCTACTCGACTCCAGGGGGCGCGCCGGTATTGATCGGGGATGTAGTTATCCCAGGTCAATTGAACGCGTATGACCTAGCTATGTCGGCCGACTGGTTGATTTACACCGGGTTAAACTCTACGGATGATAGGCACGTAAGAGCGATCGACTTAGCGACGATTACCCCGGTTTGGGAAGTGTCCTACCCCAGCGTCAATGTCAACATACTAACGACTGGTTGCGTTACAGACGGGGATTTAGTCTACACTACCACCCAAGCCGAAAACTTGCATGACGGGACGCCTAGAAGCCTTTGGGCGTTTGAATTGCAGACCGGCCGCCTGGTATGGACAACCGATGTAAACGGGGCGGTTGATGCGCAAAACGTAGCGGTTGACGATCGCTACGTTTACGCAACCGACACCAATAACGATTTGCTGGTTTGCGAGAAATTCAGCGGAAAGCCGATTCATAGGCAAGCCGATATTTATTTGCTAGCAGTTGACGGGATCAAGCTCTACGGGTCCGATGCGGTAGTCACCGGTAACAATGTACGGGCCCATTTTCGTAGTAGGCCAAGCGCCGAGTTTGCTCGGGTTGATGCGGGGGATACGCAGCGGCGCCCCTTCCATAATTTGGCGGTTCCCATCGACGGGGAGCGACGAACGGCCCCCCGGGCCAGCTTGTATAGGAACCCAGATTTGAGTATGTACAAGGAGGATCTAGCGGTAGCGAGTACTACCGCGGCTTTCCCTGCCACTACTCAGTTTATGAGTTTGGTAACCCCTGAGATCCCCTCGGGTGATTACCTCCTACACTTTTACTATCAGTTCGCAACCGAGCCCCCTGGCCCCCCGGGTTCGATTTTTGTTGCTATCGATCTAGATAACGCTGGGACCGGTCTCTATATATACACACACGTCCAAGAGCCTACGGTTTCGCAACAACGGGAAACGGCAAGCGGGATCATTAGGCTTAGCCTAGGCGGCCAGCATACGATCGATCTAGACTTCGCTGAGAATATCGCCTTTGCCGGTAGCGTTACGATCTACGAAGCTCGGATGATTCTTGAAAGGATTGATACGGACAAATGAGCGTTTATAAATACAGCGTATCGGGTGATATTGCGTCCGGTAAATTGGACGTTTATACCCTACAGATCCAGATCGAATCGTCGGGGATCACTGTTACACCAAAGCACATTCGCAGGAAAGGCGACGATCTTTCGATCGTTTTTCCTGGCGACCTTTCGGCCGGAGATAAGACGTTGCTTGACAGTGTGGTTAGTAGCCATAGCGGAACGCCGCAAACGCGATCAAGCGTTATCGAGGTTAACGGGGTTAAATATCGGGCGGCCGATGTTAAGCCCGGGGCCGGCGGATTTACTATCACCTGGGAAGCGTTGCCATGAGTATTAAACGCATTGTTTACACAAGAACCGGGCGCCCAAATCCTGTTACATCTTTTGCGTATGCTTGGGATTCCCTACGCGGTAGGTTTGTTGTCTTCGGTGGGTTCGACTCATCCTTTACCGTGACAGGGGAAACATGGGAATACGATCCAGTAGAACACAAGTGGTATAGTTTTAGTATCGGCATAAGCCCCCCCGCTAGGCGATCTGCATCCATGGCCTTTGACTCGGCTCGTGGTGTCTGTGTAATGGTTGGGGGGCGCGATGCGGCCAGCGCGGTATTGGGTGACGCTTGGGAATGGGATGGGGTATCATGGGCACAGGTATTAGACTTGCCAGGGGGGGAGAAAAGAAACTCTGGCGGGCATGCGATGGCATATGACGCTAAGCGCGGAGTGTGCGTGTTAGTGGGCGGACTAGACGCCGCTTTCGCCATTACCGGGGACATATTCGAGTGGAACGGTGTTGCATGGGACGCACCCACCATTCCTGTTATTAAGCCTATTGACAGGGCAATACCGGTTGTAAGCTGGGATCCTAGGACGGCAAAACTGATTCTTAGTCATGGCTCGACCGGTTTCACCCTACCTGAGGTCTCTGATACTACCTGGCTTTGGGATGGGGCCCTATGGGAGCAAGTTGTATCCGTTGATACGCCCCCCGCACGGAGAAGGCACACACTTGTTTATTTAGGCCCTGGCTTAGGACACCTGCTGCACGGAGGACAGGGACCGGATGCACCGCCAAGCGGGGAATTTGTGGACGCATGGGTTCTTGGTCCTAACGGGTGGATGCAAAGCTTTGATTCTCCGTCAACACCACGATCTGATGGATCTGCCGTTTTTGCTAATAGTGTCGGCGCAGCAATTATGTATGGCGGGTTTATAATCGCAGACGCAACCGACAGGGTCGACGTTAGGGGAACATCCGGGTGGGCCGTCAAGGATGGGCCGGGACTTTCCTTTGACGATACCAAGATCGAATTAGACGGCGGTGCCCAACTAGTAGCGCCGTTTGCAACCGACGATCCATCGGTTACGGATTCCGGCGGAGTCAATGCGGAGGGGCTTATTTCTGCTGGAATGATCGCTACGGTTGCCGATCGGAATTGGAGCGATGCGGCCCCCGCAACCTCCCCAGCCGGTAGGGACGGATCGGCCTACGCTTACGATTATACTCGTGGGGTAGTAGTCTTATTTAGCGGTTTCACCGGGGCCGCACTACCAGCCGATACTTGGGAATTTAATGGCACGACTTGGGCGCAGGTTGTTACCGCTACGAATCCGCCCGGTTCTAGGGACGCCCAGTTGGTTTACGACGGCGCCAGGATCTTAATGTTCGGGGGGATGAGCGCCGCCGGTGTCATGTTCGGCGATACCTGGGAATACGATGGGGTAGATTGGGCGCTTCTGTCCCCCGCAGTGTCACCACCCGATCGGGCTTTTTTTCAGTCGAGCTTTGATTCTAGTCGCGGCAAGTGGGTAATTCATGGCGGCTTTAGATACGAGCCATTTCCGACCAAGATCCCCTACACTAGTACATGGGAATTTGATGGCACGACTTGGGCAGAAGTCGCAACGGACGGCCCGGGCAATCGCATTACCGCGGCAATGGCTTTTGACGTTCTATCTGGTAGGGTTGTTTTATTCGGGGGATCGCTTGCAGATATAACGCCAACTTCGCTATTTGCCGATACTTGGGAATTTAATGGCACGACTTGGGCGCAGATTGTTACCGTTGGCCCGTCCGCTCGACTATCAGCAAGAATGGAATACTCGGCCCGGGAGAATCAAATAGTCCTGTTTGGCGGTAGCGATCCAGCCGGAATAGAACTAGGTGATACCTGGACCTTCTCCAATGGCCAATGGACAGAGGTAGAACCGGCGGCAAGCCCACCAAAGCGGCAATCCCACATTCTGATATATGACGGATTGCGAATCGTTGTATTTGGCGGAGTGGACGTTACCACGCGGCTTGGTGATACGTGGGTACTACCGGATAGCGATAGGTTGACCCATACGCTGGCCATTGACGGTCAACTTAAATGGTGGAATGGTGTATCGTGGGTTGACTCGGATGGTACCGCGGCGCAGTCAAATGTGATTGCGGACTTGTCTGAGAATATGCCATCCCTTGATATCTCGGGGGGCGCTTTGGCGCAGTTGGTTTCCATCCTGAGATCCGGGGACGGTACTGTTACCCCGATCCTTCATCAAATAGATCTCGAGTTTGACTTTAGGGCAACCGAGACCCCTGGCCCCCGTGAGTGTATTGTCTATGGTTGGGTGAGATCACATGAAGGGGAACCGATCGCGGATGCGGCTGTTACAGCCAGGCCGAGCAACGGCGGTTACGAGCATGGCAACCACTGGGTAAGCGGCAACGCTCGACAAGCCCGAACGGATGCGGCCGGCTATTGGGAACTTTCACTAGTGGAAACCGAAACGGTAGGTCAAACGGTTGATTTTGTGATCTCAGCGTTGCTTGACTCGCCCAACTCCGGAACGGTTGCGGCCAAGATTATACCGAATATTAACCGGGTTGAATTTACGGACCTTTAGGGGGCGCCATGAAATGGCAACAAACTCTGATTTTCCTGATTACTTACCTGGTAGTGCCTACGCTGGCCGGGGCTGGGGCGCTACTTGAGCCCGCAATCGCTAAGTGGCTATTATTGGCCACTACGGTAGTCTCCGGGGCGGCTACAGCATGGGCAAGGCAATTGCCTAGTGTGAAGGGGGAAACGTCAAATGAGACCCATTAGAAGCGCTTTTCTAGCCCTGTTTCTGTGCATTGGGCTGTGCTCGTGTGGCTATAAGGGCTTAGTGGCCGGCTACTCGACGATCGTAACCGTCAAACAGGCCGGCAGCCATATCGAGGGTACACTAGCCAAGTGGCTAAGGGCCGAGACTGTCAAATGCGTTACGGCTATGGGCAGTCGGACCCCGGACGTTAAAAAGTGCTTAGAGCCCAAGGTCAAGATTGTGAAGGATTGGGGTAAGGCCAGGGCTGGCATCAATGCCGCGAATGAAGCGGCGTTTGCAGCCTTGAAGCTTTACCACGATATCCTTGACGGGAAAGCCAAGGGCAAGAAACCGGACTGGATCAAGGTCATAGCAAAGAGCGTCTGCGGGTTGCTTAAGGCGGCCGAGTCGCTAGAGGCTATCCTCCCCTCCATTGCGAAAGTCACCGAACCCCTTAAGGGGATCAAGGGGCTAGTGTGCCTATGAAACCCGAATCTATTACGCTGGCCGGTCTGATACTAGATGGGATCGGCACTATGGCGAAGATCCTAGCCAAGTTGATAAATGGAGGGGATCCTACCGAGCTAAGGAACCAACTCGAAACCGAGGGGGTTGTGATTAGTAGTGAGCCAACTGATACCGCTATCACCGAAGCGGAAAGCCACTATCCCGAATGAACCTCGAAACAGTCATAGCGCTAGTCGGGGCGATTGTGTTGCCAGCCGGTGCTATGATCTGGCGGTTGTCCGCTCAATTAACGCGGTTACGAACTGAGCAAACCCAGACAAAGGATCCGGAGCAATGGGAAACGCTGGCGAAAGACATAAGGGCTCTAAAAGCTATCGCGGAAGATACCCAAGAGACCCTAGAACGTCTGAGAAAAAGACAGCTAGAAGACCTGGAATCAGCGATAGCCGATATGGGAAAAAGCGTAACCGAATTGACGAAGATCATAAGCTCGCTAGCCCTGAAAGTTGTTCGGTAGCCGCGCGCAAGGTTACCAGCGATCTGCAAAAGGCTTGCGAGGAAATCCGACTGAGGCTATCCCAGGGCGCTTGATACCCCCCTTGTCAAGCCTCCCGTAGCGGTTGGGCCCCCTCCCGTTGCCCTAAATAGGGGGTTTAAGGATCTATTATGAGCACACTCAGGAGGGGCGACAAGGGCTCCAAGGTTACATCACTGCAAATCCGCCTTGCCGCGCTTGGGTTCAACATTGCCATTGACGGTGATTACGGACCCCAAACGAGGGGCGCGGTTGTTAAGCTTCAAGAGTTTCGGTGCGTCGCCCCAACGGACGGGATATTCGGACCCATGACAGCCGCCGAAACCGAGAGGTGCGAGGCTAGGGAGTGGAAAGCCGGCCAGCCCTGGAAACATGAAACCGGGGTTATGGTATACGGTTGGCGCCATCCAATCGTGGGCCGTATCCCCTCCTTTGGTGGCAAAATCTCGAGCTTCGGCGGCCCGGATGACAAGGGGGATCGGTTGTATGGGCAAGCCCTGATTAGTGCGAGTAACGTCTCGGACCTTTACCGCCGCTACCCTGAGCTTGTAGGCCCGGTGTTTCGGCCGGGGCTATCAGACCCGTTGCCACAAATCGACGGTATAGTCTACAGGGGGCCCAAGATCTCCCGTGAGACTAAGCAGGCTGGCATATCTTGGTGCCTAGACCCCAACGGTCTGTACTGTGCGGCCCGTTGGTCTTATGCACATTGGCCACGCTACCGCGGTAGGCCAGACTCCCGGGCCGTTCGGTTGCTTGTAGGCCAGGGGGATCGCTTCGGGGTTGGGGTTCCAACCGACTGGGGGCCGGCAAAGCGCACTAAGCGCGACTATGATTTGTCCCCGGGTTGGATGAAAAAGATCGGCGCTAGGACTGATTCGACCGTATGGGCCCTTTGGGCTGCGAATGATTACCCGATCGGGTAGTAAAACCCATGGCCCGACTCGAACGGGCTGGCATCCGGAGCTAGAAGTAGACACGCCGCGCATGGGTTCCCCGTCTTCTTTCCGGGGTGTCAGGCCACTTGTGATCAACGGTTGCCAAGCCGATCCTTTACCGGACACTTTAAGGCCTTGCGGGCGGCTAAATAGGCCCGGTATAGCTTCCGGGTGTAGCCGCAAGGGGATAGGCGCGGGCCCCCGTTAAAATGCCCATATCGGGCTATCCGACCTCCCCCGCCCGCCGGCCCGGTACGCCCTTGCTCCACGTCTTGTAGTTCGATTCAACTTTAGCGATAGCAAGCAACAAAGCGGGGTCAAAACCGCTTCGCTTGTATTCTAGGTGTATTGCCTTGCCTAGCTGTTTAGCTACGGTCCGGCGGTACTTGCCGCGCAGGAATACGGCCCGGTTTTGTATGGCCGCCTGGACCTTTGGCGCGGTATAGGTGCATTGATTGGGGAGCACAGAAATCAGACTAAGTGCTAGCAGCATGGGAACCCTCGAATAATCGTTGGAGCACAGCCGATACCATGGCGGGATCTTTGCTGCAAAAAACAAGGCGAATCAGCATAGAGACTGAAACCCCCGCCTTAATGGCGGCCGCTTGCAGTTCGGTTTTCTCATCTTCGGTAACTCGGATTGTGATGCTTACGTCTCGCATAGTCAAAACCTCCAATGCGCAATGTACTAACAATGTCTAACAATGTCAATACATTGTATTGACACGGTTAGCTAACCGTGTTAATTTGACACGTCCGATAGGGGAACAATCTACCAACAGAAAAGGAGCCAAAGAGTGAAAGTAAAAAAGGCAATTTCGGTGAAAAGGGGGCGCTACCCGTTGGTTTGGACGCCGTACCACGGGGAGTGGGTTTGTTATATTAGGCACCTAGCTAAATGTATTGGATGCAATACAAAAACTCTTGTGGAAAAGGCCAAGGAATTACCGAGTTTGACTAGAGCAATCCCGCATCCGCACTTGGACGATATCAAAAAACTACTCGCGATTGACATTGGCATTTATCCGTCTGTCGTGAACTTTTGCACGCTCGGTTTTCTAAAGAAACTCTCGGACGGTTGGGTCAGTGAGGCTCACAATGAAAACGCAGAAGAAACCTACAAGCTAAGCCGCAAGGCGATCAAGCTACAAGGGCCCCTAGAACAACCCAAGCCGAGGGTTGCGCCGAAACCCAAACCGGAACCCAAGCAACTAGAACTTTCGTCCGCGAGTGAGCTTGATGCTCCCGTTTCTCTTGTTTTGAGTAAATACGGATTCCTGAAAAGGGTTGCTAGAATGGAGGCCGCACTAATCGCAATGGCAAGGGAGTTAGGAACACAAAAGATTGTGGATTACCTGGAATACAGAATCGACGATCTGGGGGCGCTGTAATGGCAAAAGGCAAAAGGCGATCAATGTTCGACAGGAAAAAGACAAGGTGCGACAAGTGCGCCGCTATAAGCTACGGGAGCAACCCGGGGAGTAAGCATCGCAAGTGCCCAAATGGGCAGAAGCAACCGCTAAGCGGAATAGTCAAGGGGCGCGGAATATGGCACCCCGCGGGATAATCACCAATTCTTCGAGTACCTGTTTCAGGGATTGCCCGAGGAAGTACCTCTATAGGTATGAGAGGGGGCTAAAGCCAGTCAATAGAAGGGAATCCCCGGCGCTGCTAGTAGGTACGGCGGTGCATAGCGCACTTGACATATTGCACACCTATGAAGGCGCGTTTCCGGTTGCTCTAATGCGAGAGGATTACGGGCTGACTGATAACGACCTTGTCATTGTCAGTGCTATGCTCACGTCTTATGGCCAACGTATGGAGATACCCAAAGGGGTATGCGAAACCGAGTTCAACGAGTATCTAATTAACCCGGTTACCGGCCGCACAAGCCGATCGTTCCGGTACTGTGGAAAGGTCGACATGATATCCGGTTCGGACCTTTGGGAGCACAAAACCGCCTCGCAAATTACCGGTAGCTACCTTGATAAACTTTGGACTGATAGCCAAATCATCGGCTACGTTTGGGCAATGCGTGGTAAGCAGCATATTGGGCGGGTTGTCTACAACGTGCTACAGAAGCCACGGCTAAGGCGCAAGGATACCGAAGCGATCGAAACCTACGCTAAGCGCGTAGCGAAGTGGTACCTTGAAAAGAACCGCTTTCACCGGGAGCGGATCATAGTCGGGGGTCAAATGGTTGCAACCTGGCAATATGACCTATGGGCCGTTACTCAGGAAATACTAAGGGCTCGCAAGGTCGGCTTTAGGCGCAATACGGCCCGATGTTTTGACTGGGGCCGCGCTTGCGCATACTTGCCGGTTTGCCAAGCGGTCAACCCAGAAATGGTACTTGAGATCGAATACGAGGAAACCGAAAGACACCCGGAATTATCCGAGGAAACCAAACGGGAGAAATGAAATGAATGACGAACTAATCGGCAAATGGGTGATTGTTACCACCGAGTACAAGGGGGTTTATTTCGGCAAGTTGGATAAATTCGCAAACCGTCAATGCGTTCTTTCGGATGCGCGCATGGCTATCTACTGGGGTACAACCCATGGCGTTGATCAACTTGCCAATACTGGGCCGACCGAGAAAAGCCGTCTTGGGGCCTTGGCTAAGAGGGTTTGGGTTTGTGGAATAACCTCTGTTTCGGTATGTACTCGCTCAGCCGCGAAAGCCTGGAAAGATGCGAGGTAATGCGAGGTTTTCCCCTTGCGCTCTTATTAGTCTGGGTACTTGTCGCAGCGGAACAATGCGCCATGCGTCCAAACTAGGGTTAACGGGGATTCACCCGCACGAGCTACCGCGAACAATTGGCGCGGATGATGTAGAGCACGCTCTAAAGGCCATGGGCAGCGATGGCTATGGTTATGGCGATGGCTATGGCTATGGCAATGGCTATGGCTATGGCGATGGCTATGGCGATGGCTATGGTTATGGCTATGGCTATGGCTATGGCAATGGCTATGGCTATGGCGATGGCAATGGCTATGGCGATGGCTATGGCGATGGCGATGGCTATGGTTATGGCTATGGCTATGGCTATGGCAATGGCTATGGCTATGGCGATGGCAATGGCTATGGCGATGGCAATGGCTAAACCGGAGAAATAAGATGTATCAACCAGATTGGGAGAAGTGCGGGGCTTGCGGCGGATGTGGCCAAGTAGTTACCAAAGATGACGGGGGGCTAGATCCCTGGTTTGCGTGGGCCGACTTGCCGCCCGGTTCTAATATTGCTGTTATGGTTGGGCTCGTAAGCCCATCCCCTTGCCCAAACGGGTGCCCAATAGACCCCACCTGCTAACCGGGAGAAATGATGCTACCGACAGAAAAGACCAAACCGACAGACAACCCGCTAGCGTACTCTACGCTTATCTATGGACCCACCAAAGTGGGCAAAACCACCTTTGCCGCACAAGCCGACAACGCGATCTTCCTCGCTACCGAGCCAGGGCTAAACGCATTGGAGGTTTATCAGATACCCTGCCCAGACTGGCCTACCATGCTAAAGGCTTGCGGGGAATTGGCCACCAAAGATCACAAGTTTTCTACCGTGGTAATTGACACGGTAGATAACGCCTATCAGTTCTGTATGGAGCACACTTGTAAGCAAATGGGAATAGCGCACCCGAGTGACGCGGCATACGGAAAGGGCTACAGCGCCGTCAATAATGAGTTCAAGCGCGTTTTGCTCAAGTTGTCGCACTTGCCGATCGGGCTAATCCTGATTAGCCATTCCCAAGAAAAGAACATAGAGACGAAAACGGGGAGCTATTCCAAAATCACTACCACGCTACCCGAATCGGCCCGAAAGGTCGTTATCGGCCTTATGGACTTGGTACTCCTTGCCGAGGTAACCGCGGACAAAGACAACCCGCAGCGGATACTCAAAACCAAACCGTCCGTTGCCTACGATGCGGGGGATCGCACCGGCCGCCTCCCCGATACCTTGCCCCTTGATTATGCGGCGTTCTACGCGGCGTTCACCCAAGCTCTAAAACCCCAAACGAAAGGAAGAAAAACCAAATGACCTATAATTATGATGACGCTCTAGCGGGAGCCGAACTACCAGAGAACAGCGGCGGAAAGGTCCCACCTGGCGATTATCAAGCGGTTATCACCCGGGCCGTAATCCGAGACCAAGAGGAAACTTTTGACGAACATCCCCAGCTGTCCCTATATTGCCAGATAGTCGAAGGGGCGCACAAAGGGCGTATGCTGTTTGTCAACAATAGTTTCAACCCCGAGCACATCCGATGGCTCAAGTTGACCTTGACTCGGCTAGGCCTTGACCCGCTCCCGTCCGCTTCGGATATCCTTGAGGGGGATGCCCGGGAGGGTATGTTGATGCGGGTTGTTGCCCTAACCGTAGCCGTCAACAAGAAAAAACCACAGTATACCAATACCTATTTGAACCGTCTTCTAAGCGCGGAATTCGAGGGGGATTTACCCGGTTCCGATGATAAGGAGATCCCCTTCTAAGTGATTCCAACCCTTGCGGCTGGGCTGTCTACGCAATGTCTGAGAGGACCGAAAGCAGAGTCAAAGCAGCCGCAAGGGTTGGGCTTGAGAAGTTCCCCTCTGTACTCCCTAGCACCCGGGCGGACTGCATCGATATACCTCGGCCTTGCCCCTACGTTTCATGTAGGCACAACCTATACCTTGAAGTCACCACAACGGGCGGAATCAAGCGACTTTGGCCTACCCTAGAACCGTGCGAAATGTGGGAATCTTGCGCCCTAGATGTAGCCGAATCGGGGGCCCTTAACCTAGAAGAAATAGCCTCTCTAATGAACCTCACACGGGAGCGAGTTAGACAAGTAGAGATCGGCGCACTTATCCAGGTAAAGGCCTTACTTTCAGAGCATGCCAAGGATTAAAACGACCATATCAGAGGCGGTATTAGCAGCCCTAAGGGCGGCCGCTAAGCACAAGGGGGTATCGGTCTCCTTCCTAGCTGGGATGCTCATATCAGCCGGTTTAGACAACGTTAATACAAGTGACCCACATGTTAATACAACGTCAATACATATGGGTCACATGTCTGTACAACGTAAAGACATGTGGGTCACATGTACAGACAATGTAAATACAAGTGACCCACTTGTTAATACGCAAAAAGTAGCGGATAAAGCCGATAATGGGGCGGCTGGCCCCCATGGCCCTACCCCTGGACTAATATATAATAATATACTCAGTACTTCCGGTTCCGGATCTGGAGATCTGGAGAAACCTAGAGAGAGAGAGAGAGATAAAAAGTTGTGGGTACAACGTCAATACACGGAAAACGGACCGAAACCGGAACCGGAAACGCGCAAGCTCTCTCTCTCTCTCTCTCGATTTGGGATCGCTTCGCTAGGGGGGAAAGGGGAATCGGACCGGAACCCGGAAGCCAGTATCGCCACGCTTGAGCTAATCAGCGAAATGAACGCCCTTAGTGGCCGCAATTACCGGCCCGATGCTTGGGTTATGGAGGTAGCCGCGCTACTTGCCAAAGGCTACACACGGGCCGACCTATTAACCGTCGTTAATTTCCTAGCCGAGGAGTGTCGCGAGTCAGGCAACTGGAAATGGTTTAAACCGGACACCATACTCCGCCCCCGCAACTTTAAGCGGAACCTCGAAAACGCCTTAGCCCAAACCGCAACCCCAACCAACGAAAGGAGCAACTATTATGAGTGAAAGCAAAGACAACCTAATCTCAGCGCTTGAGAGTATCGCCGATCTGTCTAAGGATCTTGGTGAGGGGGCCCCTCCTAGTTTTGCACTAGGGTGGGCCGTTGGGATCGCAAGTATGGCCCTACTTATCGAGCGCAACGAACAAAAGGGGAAAGACAGTGAGTAGTGAAGACCTAGAATCCCCGGACTGGATAGCCGGCTTACGGCAACGCGTAGACAACGGGGAGATAACCATAGCCGATGAATTCGACTTACCCGAATCCCCCACCAATACAGAGAACCGACTTCTCAAGGGGTTCAACGATGATATAACCCGCAGGGGTCTCGGTCGATACCACGCGGATTTCCTAGATCTCGCAAGTGGCAAGCTCACGGCTAACGCCCTTTGGCATCAATTTACCGTTGCGTGGGCTGCTAGGCGGCCGTGGGATTCGTTTCTCCTACTCGGTGGGGAGGGGGTAGGTAAATCGGTCTGCGCCCTGGCGGCTTGCCACTCTGTAGCAATGGCTGATATGGGCTGGGGTTGGATTGATGCGGTACAAATCGTTGAATTCTCAGATAGCCGCACATTCGATCGCATAGACGCGCTAAAGCGGGTTCATCTATGCGTAATTGATGAACCCCAAGATCTAATACAAGTCGGCGGCAAGTACCTCGCACTACTGAAAGCCGTACTGCGCTATCGCTACCGGTCCGGCGCCCCTACAATCTGCTGTAGCGCCCTAAACAAGCGCGACCTTTCCAAGAAACTAGGGGCCGATCTAGTCTCTCAATTTGAGGTAGCCATATCATCGGCCGAACCCTCTAACCGCCCCAGCATAGGCGAAAAGGAACGCGCTATCAGACTACAGGCAACCCAACCCGAGCCCGGGCATCCGGCCTATATGCCTTGGAACAAACAACGTATCGAAGATTTAGAGCATTGGGAGCGACCGCGGTTAGTACTAGGGGAGGAAACAGAATGAGTCATACAAAAATATACAGGGTTCCGGCCGCTGGCCCGGTATCGGAACACTCTAGGTATCCTAACTCATGGGGAAGCGCCGCTTATATTTGGGTTTCTTTGTGCAATGCACACTATGGGTTGCCCGGCTGGTCTAGCCTACCTGATATTCAGTTACTATGGGATTTGGCTAAACACCCCGCGGTTCCAAGGCATCAACAGATTGCGCTGAAAGCTACTTTTGACATGGTTATGGTTAGGCGTGAAAACCTAGGCGAGGTAATCGAGGCCTTCGGAATGTTTTATAGAGACTTTCCGCCGGGGGATCATGCTTGTTCCATTCCAGCACAGTCTGAAAACCTTAGGGTTTTATTTCAAGACCCTGACTGTTTTGCCGTATGTTGGCAACAAACCACTACATGCAGATATCTTTGGCAAGTACCGTACAACGAGGATTCGAGACCCTACGACTTGGCCAGGGATGAGGGGCACTGGTTTCTTTTTGACGAGGAAAGCAAATGAGTACGCAACACCTAGCGATCGGGTATGAAATCCCGTTCGCTCTAAACTCGGTTAACGACGTTGATCGCATTCACGAGCGGGCAACCCCTACTCAACATATTATTCATCGGTCCGACGAGCATAATTACCCGTGGGGTGTATTTCCTGCTGGGGATGTTCTACAGCGTTCGTTGCCCCTCGCACGCTTCAAGCGCCTAGAAGACGCGATCGGCTATGCGTCCTACAAGGAGTCAATCAAAATCTACCGGCGCCGCTGCGATACCCTACGGAAGCGCCTAAACGAGCTTGAACAACTTGAACTATTCGAAGGGGTGCCCGAATGACTTGCCTAGCGCCGGTCCCTAGTCTGTCAGTCTATGCCGCATCCGCTGGCCTTTACGCGCTTGCCACTGTGGTCTGGGCTGTAGTCATATGGGGCGCATCATGAAAACAAGGCGGCAAACACCTATGCTAGCACGCGCGCATTGGGAAGCGGGTTTACTAAAATGCTCGTGCGGGCACCCGTTGCTTGCAGTACCCGAAGGGGAGTTTGCAGATTGGGGGATCTACTTCGCTTGCGGTAACTGCTATCGGGTCTATTCGCTCAAGATATGCGATCGCAAGGTCCGGCCCGATCAATTTTACGAGCCCCTTAACACCGTAGTAGCGGATGACCCATGAATGCTGGCGATATAGTGGACCGATTGCGAGACTTGGCGGATAGGCTGGGGGAATTAACCGCCCCCGCAAAGTATGACCTAAGCCTGCGAAGGGATGATGGCTGGGTGATTCTGGATGAACTTAGGCCCGGTGCTATTTTTGAGACAATGCGCGGGATAATGGCTGTCAAGACCGAATACCGAGCCAAGGCCCAATGGTATTGCCATCTATTGGCGTCCGGGGAGTTCGCACATTTTGCCGAGGGGGACAAAACCCTTATAAGGGAGTTGACCCCGGTAATTGAGGGTGACCCATGAAACACGCCAAAGCATTCAATGTACTTGGGATCGATCCTGGTAGAACGGCCGGGGCTTGCCTACTGCGTTGGGAGGGGAATGATTGCCGCGTAATCATAGCCGAGACGGTAGGGTCAAATGCTAAGCCTTGCGATGGGTCCTATGCGTTCGGTTTTTTTCAGAATCTCGAGACTCATAAACCGGGATTCTGCGCTACCGAAGATCAGTTTATACCACCGGGCAAACACTCTAGGGCTATGGCGGTAGGGTCGTTAGTAACGGCCGCCCATGCTGGGGGCTGGCGATACTTGGCCCGATCTAAGGGCTGGGCAGTAATGGACCCCATATCGCCGGCCCGGTGGCGTAGGGGTATCTACGGGCCGCATAGGGTGCGAAAGCGCGACGAATACAAGGCGGCCGCTATACTACAGGTCAAGCTACTTTATGATTTGGAGTTAGGCCACGACTGCGCGGAAGCGGTATTGATTGCAACGTATGCGGCTAGGTCCTTAGCATTAGGGATCCGGTAACCATGCTGCTACGTGAGATAACGGGGTTAACGGACGCCCAAATGGCAACCGTTGCCACCATACCGCCTCACTTTAGGCTTGCCTACGTAAAGGGGTGCAAGGGGTCTAGGGCTATGGCCATCAAAGCCTTCTGTCTGGAATGTCTGGGATACGAACGTTCCGCGATTCGCGATTGCCCTTCGGGCGGCTGTGCCCTTTGGGCTTTCAGACCATACCAACGGAAACGATAACCAACGGGAGAAACGAAAAATGGGAATCCAGGGTAGCTATGTTTTTTACTGTGATCATTGTGGCCTACTGGGGGCGCTCTGCGAGCAATCTATGGAGGGGCTTGATTCAGCTTATTTTAAGCTTGTACATATTGGATGGCATATCACGTTAGGGTCCGATGCGGGCCCAAGGGGGCCGGCCCGCGTCTACTGTACGGACTGTGCCGAGCATTGCCCATGCGAGGAAAAGCCGGAACCAAAGCGCGACGATTCGGTTGATGCCTTGGGGTATTTGGCGGAGTGTATCAAGGCGAAGAAAAAGCGACCCTACAAGCCGCCAACCGTTACAACCGTTAGCGCGCCTAAAGCACCGAAGGGGGAAAATTGAGAAACGACCGGCGCGAATTGTTGATTGCCCTTGTTGGCACTATGTTGCTTTGTGTCGCGCTGATACCGGTAGCCAAGGGGTTTAGGGCGGTATACGGGGATTGTACCTGGAATGTAGTGACTGAGTATTACGGGGATCGGGAGGTACCCGAGATTTATTTAGACGTGCCAAGCGGCTGGCAAGAAATAGGGAAGGAGGGAAACGATTGGTATAGCAAGGTCCGGCTATGGGTACATAACCCCGAGTCAACCTATAGGGTAGCCTTGCTAAAGTGTACCCTTAGAGTAGGGGACACGATAACGCGGTTAACGCGGTTACTTGGTAGCGTGCCACCGAAGCGATCGCTAATGTACCGCCTCAAGTTTAGCCACGGTACGCACCCCGGGGACGTTAAGGTATACCTCCCGGAATGTGAGATACTGTAATGCTGTGCCCAGTATGCAACGGCAAAACCAGGGTTATAGACAGCCGGCCCAGTGGCTCTAGGGTTTACAGACGTAGGCTATGCGAATTAGGCCACAGGACCACAACGCACGAGCTAAGTGATGAATCCACCCTATAGCGAGGCTTGGGAGTTTGTCATTGGTTGTACCCACCTGGCTAGAGTTACTATAGCTCTGCTAAGGCTGGGGTACCTTGCGTCAATGGCTCGCAAGGCATGGCTGCAAAGGCATCCGCCTAGCGTGTATGTACTAAGTCGGCGGCCAAGCTTTACCGGAGGCGGTACGGATGCAACGGACTATGGGTGGTTTGTTTGGGGCGATGGTAACCCCGGAAGGCTGAGCGTGATATGAGAGCAATGGGAGCACAGGGGAAGCGTAAGCAGTGGAGCGACAAAGAGATCGCTATAATGTGCAAGATACTTCGGGAGGAAGGGACGGTGATTAAGTCCATAAGCCGGATTAGCCATGCTGTTAAGTGACGCACTACTCAACATACTGTGGTGAATGCGCTACGCACTAGGGGTTTGTCTGCTAGCGCTGTAGCTAGGGGTCAACAGAGCTATGAACCGGCCAATAAGCGTGCCAAGCCAAATGCCGTGCCAAGTGAGGGTAGGGGGGCGGGGGGTAAAGACGTCTAGGTGTAGATTCTAGCCGGTG